>Ga0181390_1000039_pt1 | contig 42393 bp, 55 predicted proteins | sample 13SPOviralmetaG_FD_130085 | JGI IMG/M metagenome (GOLD analysis project Ga0181390, IMG submission 130085) | Marine viral communities from the oligotrophic San Pedro Time Series (SPOT) site, San Pedro Channel, CA, USA - 13 SPOT_SRF_2010-07-21 | ecosystem: Environmental > Aquatic > Marine > Strait...
CAAGCGTGGGGTTAAGTAACTTTTGACCAGGTGTTGTTGTAAGAATATTCTTAACAGAATTAAGAACACATTGACCGTCTTGAATTTCATCCAAATCCTTAGCAGACGCATCACCATACAACTCAGGACTTAAAAAGCGACTAGTGTTTAAGTCGAATTTTATATCTTTATACAGATACCCATTTTGAAGTGATTTCTGCTCACTATCTGGTATCTTTAAATTATCTAACCTTACTGCCATAAAATGTGTATAAATATTTATATGAGTGACTAAATAATAGTATGGCTAAATCGAACAAATTCACAACTCTTTTGGAGTCTTATATGAGACGCAACCAACGTGGTGGTTTTCTTGTAGGAGATGTATTCAAGTTTAATGATAACTTTAAAAGTGATGATGCATATAAAGATCTTGCTGATGTGGTAAAGAAGTGTATTGACTCAATGATTGATTCTGGTCTTAATATACGTGTTATTAATATTAAAGACACATCACCTGCTAGATATCCTGCATCTGATCAAACATCTTCACTAGATGTTGTACTTGATATTGCACTAGACACAGGTGGAGGCCGTTATACAGATGAAACTTCAATTCCTTGCTGTCTTGGTAGTTGCGAGCAATATGCTCCAAACTTACCTCCTATTCCTGATGCACAGCGTCGTAAAGATACAGTTACAATTAAGCCTGAAGAAGTAGAAGAGAATGAAGAGAATCTTTCTAACAAGACTGATCGTGGAGATGGTAAGCTTTCTCAAACTGAACTTACTCTTAAGAAGGAGAGCTACACCCAGCAGTATCTTTAATGCCTAAAGAAGTTGCTACTACAAAGTGGTGCCCCTGCTGTCATAGTTCGCAGAAGATAAAGGGGTTCCGCTCGTACTATTGTTACGAGTGTTGGAAAGCAGCAGGCAAGCCTAAAATAAAGCCATTATTTAAGGCAATGGATAAACCTAAGGGTAAGAAGTAATTACTTCTTTTTCTTCCAACTCTTTCTAGCTGGACCCCTCTTCTTGTACTTCTTGTTTTTGATCTTCTTGCAAGCTGCATGAGTTGGTCTACAAGCAGGATATGAAGCACCTTTCTTTCCAGCCTTCTTACGCCCACAAGGACCCCCTGTCTTACAATTTACCCAACCTTTAAACTTCTTACCGGTCTTCTTATCGGTACGAGTCTTGAACCAGTCACGTAGGTTCTCACTTAATCGTAATGTCTCTTGCTGTGTCATTATTTAATTTTACCACCACGGTTAACACATTTCTGAACGTATCCAGAAGCATAAGCTGAAGGCCATACATCATACTTACGCTTTGCTTTAGCTCGGCACTTAGCACGAAGCTTTGATACTTTCTTTTTCTTTTCAGCGTCTTCTTCTGGTAATCTTTTCTTTTTCTTTGAGGATACCTCTTCATCACCGGAGAGTTTACTAATAGCTTTATCAGCAGCTTGACCAGCTTGATCTAAACCTTTAATAGCAGCCTTACCAACACCCATTGCAGCTTGACCAGCTGCCTTTAGACCTGCACCACCAACCTCACCTGCAACAATAGCAGCTTCTTTACCAACTGCTTTAAGACCACGTTTAGCTAATTTACCAATACCACCGGCAATAGCACCTATACCTTCTTGTTGAACTTCTTCACTCTCAGACTTCTTCTTACCACCCTTCATGTTTGCACACCAGTGATACATCTTCGCCTTCTCACCGCTAGCGTTTTTTGCTTTCTTACGAAGCTCTGTTACTGAACCATTACAACTAGCACCTGATTTCTTAACTCTTCCTGGTCTACTCTTACCTTTCTTCTTACCATCCTTAAAGTTTTCTAATAACCCATCAAGCTCATTGCTAAGATCTTCAAATACTGACTCTTCATCTTCTTCACTCTCTTGTAGCTGATCGTTAGAAACAGCCATCGTCATACCTCTTGCAAACTTAATCTCTGATTTACCATTTCCTAGATCCTCTATATATGTTACAGTCTTTACATCACCCTTCTTATTTGTATAGGTAACTTTAGATTCTGGCTCAAATGTCACCTCCGCAGGCTTTGCTGGCTCTGCTGGCTTTGCTGGCTCCGTATTAACTTGAGCTGGTGTATCCTGCTCCTTACTTGCTTGATTATAATCTGGATAAACCTCAAACTCAAGACCTTCAATTGGATGTATCTTACGTCTACCAGATTCATCAAATGTAGTAAGTGATTTCGTATTATGTGTATCGTAATGGTAATCAATATCACCAATCTTGATTGGATATCCATAACCTAAAGCTTCTAATTTATCTAGGGTAGCTAACTTTTCCTCTGCTGGTGTTGCAGGATTAACATCAACTGGTGTAGTAATGCCTAAAGATGTTAATGCTTTTGATAGTAAATCTTGACCTTCTTTATCATCAGTATACTTTGTATTACTACTACCTGAACTACTACCTGAACTACTAGATTGTCCTTTCTTTTTACCTTTCTTACCTTTTCTGTCTCCCCTACCAAATCCATCAGCTACTGCTGAAGCAGTTGCATCTACAGCCCCTGTTGCTTTAGGTGCTATATCTCTTGCTACAGCTCCAATAGCTTTATCAGCTACCCCACCGATTGCTTTGAACAAACCTTCTTCAATCGCGTGCTCTTTAAGTAGCTTTATGTATAGCTCATCAAATGTCATACATATATTTATATTAAGGAGAGTAAAATTCTCTTTATTTTTAGCACCTTTGATATAAATACTAGTATGGCTAAACATAATACAAGTTTCAAGAAAGATATTAAAAATCTTTCTCATCTAGCATTCTCAGTTCTTAATGAGAATACCAATGGAGTAATTGACGGCGGAGCTGCTTATAAGGGTGGTGATGTCGAGCATGATTGAGCGTCTCATATTAAAGCTCCTCCGTTTGGGGAGTCAATTAAGAAGATCCTTCACCACAATCTTACTGAAGAGGGCATCGTTGAAGAGTATTACGTTGAGCATAACGGCAAACTCGTTGGTCTTTTAGCAGAAGATGTAGAGATTGTTCACTTGATGGAGCATGGTGGTTCATCAGATGAAGAGAAAGAAGATGAAGAAGGTGGAAAACAAGAGTATAAAAAGGCTCTACAAACTTTTAATAATGATATGCATGAGTATATGGGAAACGGGGATTTTAATCCAGAAGGCCCGGTTAATGAAAAGGGACAACCGGAAAAGCCAAATCCTGCAGACTATGGGTTAAGTGAAAGTGAAGAAGACGAAGAGACTGTAGTAAGTTCTGCACATGGTGCACGTCCTAAACTTCAAGGTGTACCCATCCTTAGGTGATAGCTTTCTCAAGTGATACTAGACATGCAAATGCATTAATCTCTTTATCTACTACAAAAGCACTCTTATAGAGATGATCGGCAATTATGACGATCATCTCTTTCTTTTTCATATCAGGTAGATCTTGCTCATATAGAAAGTCAAGGAAGTTAGCCAATAGAGTATCGTAGTCACCTTGAAACCTATCCTCATTCTCAATAAGATACTTACGTAGTCCTAGAGAGTTAGTTCTAACACCTTGCATAACTTTAGCCAGTAGCTCATTATCACTAGCATTAGAGTCAATACATAGCTCACCATCTACAATAGACTTTTGAATCTCATTAATAGTCTTACGAAGATCAGGGAAATGCTTCTTAACTAAGATAACAAACTTCTTCTTCTGCTCTTCACTTACCTTTACATTCTCAAGTCTAAGGATATTAAAGCATCGCTTAGCAGCTTGATCTACAACAGGTTTAAGGTCTAATGACTGACATCTAGATTGAAGAGCTGGAATAATCTTATGCTTATAGTTAGCAGTAAGAATAAACCTACAATACTTAGCATACGTCTCCATAGTATTACGAAGAGCAGCTTGAGCTTGAGGAGTTAATCCATCTGCCTCATCGAGGATAACTACTTTGATACCACCATCGAATGATTTAGTTTGAGCAAAGTTAGTAATATTATGCCGAATAACATCAATACCAGATTCATCAGAAGCATTAATGTATAAGAAGTTACATCCAAGTATATCATTAACAATAATCCTAGCAAGAGTAGTCTTACCTGTACCAGGGCTTCCAACAAACAACAAGTTAGGAATCTCATCCTCAAATTGCTTAACAATACGTAAAGACTTATCATCTAAGATAAGATCATCCAGCTTATGAGGACGATACTTCTCTACCCAAATCTTATCAAAATCAACCATAATTACTTACCTGATGAGCCAAAGCCCTTTTCACCACGATCTGATTCAACTGCAGAGCCTTCACTCACCTCAACAGGGAAGTTAGCATATACAACAAACTGCGCAATACGATCACCAGCCTTACCTTCATAGTCTTTATCAGTAAGGTTATAGAGCTTAATACCAGCATCACCACGATAACCTTGATCAATAATACCTGGATGAGGCATAATGCCATGCTTAAAGCCAAGACCTGAACGACCTTCTACTTTAACCCAGTAGCCAGGTTCAATAAAGGCAAACTTAAGTCCTACACCAACAACAGTAGATCCACCAGCAGGAATAGTAAAGTCTTCAATACAAGTAACATCCATACCAGTATCGCTATCATGATTCTTATCAGGTAGCACAGCATCTACGTGAGTCTTTTCAAATTGTAACTTCATATATACATATAATACTATAGGTATTGCAAAAATCAACTGTAACATTAAATATGTATATGGACGAAGTTAATAATGAGATTGATGATGCGGTAGACGACATCTTAACTCAGCTTAAAACCCAAAATCATTCTGTTACTAAAGAGGAAAAGCAAGAAGCTACTCTTGAAGTAGAGGATATTGAGGAGTTTCTATTAAAGCGTACTGCTACTCTCGTTGATGTATCTCTTAATAATGTTAAAGAACATTCTGACTATATTGCCTCTGCACCAGAAGCTAGAGACGCTGAGGCTAATGCAGCTCTCCTTAAGGCTGCTACTGGGGCAATAGAAACATTACAGAAGATCCATGCTAATAAGGAGAATAATGATGCCCGAAAAGAGCTCAAGGAAATGGATATTAAAGCTAAGAAAGAGATTAACACTGCTGACAATACAACAAGGCTAGCCCTCTCGCAGCAAGAGGTTATGAAGATGCTTATGGGTGAAGAAGAGCCAGTTCTTACTAAAGAAGATAAAGAGCAAGCAATTGAGTTAGACTAATGAACTCCTAGGAGTTGCTTTCAAATCTATAATCTCGAACTACTTGATCTCTTTCAGGGATCCAATTAGCCTTCTTCCTAACCGCTGGTATTCCGCCCTCCTTCCCAGGAGGTATCCAATACTCATAACTTAAGTTTCTGTTGGCAAGATTAGATTTCTCAACACGTAGCTTGTTGGCCTCAGCTCTATCCATGCCATTAGCAATGTTTTGTCTAAATTCTGCTCTAGCTTCTCTCTTGGTATCAACACGAAATTTATCTTCTGCCTTTATTTTAGCTTCTTGTTGTTCCTTTGTAGTAAGTACACGTTCACCACCACTCTGAACAAGAGCGACTGAAGTTTTAACTGCTTTATTTCCCTCTAAACTACCAGCATCGATATTGGCTTGAGAGAATGGATCATCTTCCAAACTACCAGCATCGATATTGGCTTGAGAGAATGGATCATCTTCTATTGCTACCTCTCCTCCTGTATCAGCAATTGTAGGTGCTGCACCAAGTTTAGCCTTGATATCATTAATATTACCTTGACATAATCTTACTTCAAGAGGTCCTAGGTTATCGTGAGATATCTTTTTAACACTTGACCATTCAGTACCTTTAATATGTTTTTGTGTACCCTTGGGTATACCAAGTGGACCAAGTCCGTTAACATCCATAAAGTGTTGATAAGCACCAACAGTAAGATCAACATTAGCATCCTTTTGCCCATTCCAATCAATTACTTTATAATAATACCACTCACCGTTAGGAACGCGAAGAGCAGCAAAAAACTGATTTTTTAATTGAAGCTTTTTATATGTAGTAACTAGCGGTTTAACTTCTGGATCATTTACAAAATCCTTAAATAATGTTTGACTAATTGCTACCCCATCGTTAAGATAGTAGTTTGGTGCTCTTCGTGTATTATAAAGAGTCTCCATACCTTCAGTAGTTAAGTTATGTCTATATCCACGAGCATATGCACCCGGTATAATATATGCATTTGAGCTTGCTGCTTGTTCTGGTGTTATATTACCATTCAAAGCATCTTTAAGAAGTCTATCATCTGAACCAAAGTATGATATACCAATTCGGTAATCTGTCTCGTTCATATTATTAATACCTTTGAGAGTCATAATATCACCAGCTAACTTACTGTAGTTCTCATACCATAAGATATTATTAGTTTCATCAATAAGTCCAGCAAACACTGAGTAGTGAGCTCTTACACCATTACCCTTAGGACTAAGATTGTAGACTTTAGATATAGCAATTGAACCATCTGAGATTGCATTACCAGCTGAAGGTACAATAGTTCTCGGTGGTAAAGCTGATACGTTACCAGTTTGACCTTTAAAGTTTTTATTATTATTAGTAGTTCGGTGAACCTTACCTGTACCATCAGCTTCAATATCTTTACCATTAACACTTGCCACTCTATCTCCAGATGGGAATTGGCCATTATCATTGTATGGATTATATCGATACTTGTATTGAAACTTATCAAAGCATCCTCCAAGACTCTCTTTAATCTTATTAAGGATCATTGATCCTGAAGCAGAGTAATCATTATAAGATTTGATATCTGGTGTATATCTATACACTTTATCTGTATTCCTGAATGATCGACCCTCTTGTGCAAGTTTATTAAGTTCTGAAATATTCTTTTTACCAGCTAATACTGCTTGTGTGTTTGTCCAAGCTTTGTTAGCAACACCAGTAATCTCAACAAACCCATCTTGAAATAATGCTGGTATCTTATTAAAGATTGTTTGATCTAAATCATCAAGCATGTTAGTCATTGATGCACTCATAGTACCTACTCCGAAGGTGTTACCTGAATTTTTTGTAGAAGCAGCTTGTGCCATCCTGCCTACACTATCAGAAGTTTGCAAAAATAAGTTGCAAGGTGAATTAAGACAATCTTTAAGCTGTTGATTTAATGATTGTTGATAACCATCATCAAACATCGCTGGGGTATCAAATCTATTTTGCATCTCTCTTATAGAAGAAGCAAAGATAGGATTATTAGATGTCTTCTTTGTATAATAATCTAAAGTAGACCAGTCAAGAAATGCACTGTTGAGAGTTAGATTCTTAATAAAGCTATCAGCAGCTGATAAGTTACCATTAATAGCACTGTTGTATCCAATTGCTAAATCAAAATCTAACTCAAATTCTGGATCATCAACAATATCGCAAAAAGGGGTATTATACTTTAAGTATTCTTTACTTATAGCAATTCCCTGAAGCTTCTGATGAAGATTGTTACTGTATATTACCATTACTGACTTTGTGTGATTTGCTGCAGCACATTAGAAATAAAGTCTGACTTTATAAATTTATACGGTGTATTGGCTTTAGCTTTAAATATATAGTCTGGTTTGTTCAAAAGGTAAACTACCCACCATAACTCAATAGTACCATACAACTGAAATGATAACATAGTCCATGGTTTATCACTAGTTAGAGTTATTTCATCAATAACGTTAGAGTCAATAGTCTCTGGAAAAATAACTTTGTTTAATAGATTATACGTATAAAAAGACTTACCATCATTATTAACAAGACCAACGTTAAATATATTTTCATATAGATTACGACTTAGCCCTTCAAGCTCTTCAACTTGATTTCTTTTTGCTCCATTGATTATTGTGCTCATAATTAACTACCGAAAGATACTGTTCCGTTACTAATGTTTGTGTTAAATGCAGGTGACATCATGGTATTACCATAATCACCTATAAGAGATTCAAATGTTAATGATACATTATATGCATCTGGTACTGGTACCGATATATCTGTTGTTACAACATTACCACTCTTGTTAAGAGACGGTACTGTAACTGTAGAACGTCTAATAGTTCCGAGAAACTCAACACTCATATTACTAATATAAGCATATGGCATGGAAAATTGACCAGGTACAGATATAGTATATAGCTTTGGTGGAGGTGTTCTTGAAAATGATGTTTTGTATGATTTATTCTGGAAAGTTAAAAGCCAGAGGAGCTCATAGTTCTGTTGAATAGGATTTTGTGTACCACGTTGGATGGTATTGATAAGCGGAAATGTTATAGTTTGAGACTCACCTGTCTGCCCTGTTTGAAAATATTTAGGTTTTTCAATATAAACACCTGGTTGTGAAATATTAAGATAACCTGTTGAAAAATTCTCAACGATTTCTGTTGCTCCATCAATTAAGCCTGTCAATACACTATCTTTTTGTCTATCACCCCAAGTGCTACCAACACTTTGACTTATATTATACATAGGTAATCTATACTGAAAACCTGTAGGTTCAGTTAAGTAAATACCTTGTATAGAGTTAAGGTTATGATTTTCAAGAAGACCTGAGTCAGATTCTGTTATACCAGTGCCAGTAGAGCTTGTAAACTTATCTATCAAATCAGAAGCTTTTTGAAAGAGAGGATTTTCTGTCATTGTACCTAAAAGTGATTGAACTGTATCGTTACCGTTCAATACATCACCAGCTTGTTTAAGTGCTTTTTTTGAAGCATTAAGGTAATATAAAGCACCAGATATAAGAGAGCTTAATCTCTGTTCTCGTTCAATAAGAAAAGCACATGGCTGTTTATCTAAAGCTACAGGTGATGCTTTTGGTCCTGAATACCAAGAAAAATTATTAACTACATCAATCACATTATTAGCAGGCTTAAGAAGTGGTTGTGCATCCTCATCCTTTAATTGTATAGTTGAGACACCATCTACACCAGGTGCAGCTATATCCACACCAGTTCTTGTAGTTGAATCTTCTGTATTTATTAGTAATGTGCTCATTAAATTTTAAGTAAATTGTTCATTCTTATAAAACATATCAGTAAGTTTGTCTCGTTTTAAATCAATTTCCATAGGACCTGCTGGACTTTGACCTCCTTTAGCAGCTAGTGCAATAATACCATTCTTAATTGCTACTAGAGTCTGAAGTTGTGCCTTTCCTAACTCTCTCATATCATCAAATACTTGTGCTGAACCAATATCAAGTGTAGAAGGCCTCATAAGCTTATCAAGAGGTCCACCAGTCTTCAGAGCTAATACATCATCTTTACTATTAATTCTTACTGTCTTACCACCATGCATAATTACACCATCATTAATTTTTGGTTTTACTCCTGATGCAGCATCAGCAGGTGAAATGCCAAATGCATTCATCACCATACCTCCAATATTGGTTGTATCAAAATTATCTGAAACAATTTCAGCTACTTTTCTTCCTAACATATCACCAAGGAAATATGCTGGAAGAGATAATATTGGGACAGGTGCTACTAAAGCTGCAGCAAGAGCACCACCACCAACTCCACCAATACCTTCTACAACTCGGTCACCTATTTTTTTCTTTAACACTTCAACTCCATTTTCTGGGTCATTAGCATATTTCTTTATATCGTGAGAAGCGAATGCTGTTTCAATAAGACCTCCAATAATAGGTATTCTCTTAGCTATGCTTTTTAATACAGGCTTTACTTTAGGTAATAAATGCTTTGCTATCATTCCTTTAGCACCTTTAGCTGTATTTATTACTGCTCCTTTGACTGTTTGAAAGGCCTGACCAGCTCTACCTGCAACAGCTCTTGTACCTCTGACAATAGTGTCTTTTGCTTGAACAACCTTACCACCAACAAACCTTGCAGCTTGAGTTGTTTTTTCTACTCCCTTAACAGCAACATCTTTTACAAACCCAGCACTTTTTTTCAAAAAGTCTAAAGCCTTTTGTCCGCCAGGAATAGACTTTACTACATTTTTAGCAGCGTTAACTACAAAGTCCTTTATACCCCTAAAAAAGTTTCCTAAGCTTCTAAATGCTGAAGTAAATGCACCTTTAAGAGCTTGTACTACTTTAGAGTTTTTGATTTTATCAAACACTTTACCTATAGCTCTACCAGCAGCTCTAAATGCTTTAAGAGCAGCTCGGCCAATACTACTAAGCACTTTTTTTGCTGCTTTAAATGCAGCTCTAAATGCTTTTATAGCTACATCTTTTAGCTTCTTAAGTAATTTAGGTATTTGCTTTTTAAGATATCCCCACAGCATCTTTATAAATGGTAACAATGCTAGCCCACCAAGTAATTTATCAATAAAGCTCTTACCTTCTTTCTCTGCAGTTTTATTGCCGGTAGCTTCTTTTGCAGCGTTTGAAACATTACCTTCTTTCTTTACTCTAGATGTAGTGGATGACTTACCTGCTTCTGGACCTGGATCAATAACATCTTTAAGAATTTTAAAGATGCTTTCATATCTAGATTTCTCATTAGATGATAGAGTTGGGCTAACAGCTTTAGCTTTTTTACCAGACTTACTATCAACTACAACCCCTTTTGTTCTAGGATTACCAACAGCTGCACCTGCTGCAGCCATTTCTTGCTGAGCATTAATTATGCCCAACCCGTCCATTAAACTTTCTAGTGCTGATCTTTCTTCTGCCACATAGATATTTAATCATAGAGCTTTAGTCTGCAGCCAAGAAACCTGCATCTATCTCTATAACCTTACCATCATCAAAGGTGAGAGATTCTGTTTCTATTGATTTAGTACCTGAGATATAATCAATAATACTATTATTTAATGCAAGTGGTAACTCATTAACAATACTAACTCTCTCATAAACACTAATATCGTTAAAGTTTATAACTACATCACTGATCTTAATACTATCAATATACTTAACAATTTCGTAGATAAGAACTAGCTCTATACTCTGTGTCTGTTTCTGATCATCAGTAAGCTTACCAAACTCTGCAATTAATTTTGTATTAATCTTTGTATCAGTATCAAGAGTAGGCACTCTTAATGATACCTCAACACCATTAACTTCAATCTTCTTTGTAAGCTCAATTTCTTTAATATCGTATGGCTTAAGAGTTGATAGTTCATACTGCTGTTCATCAATTGAAAACTTATCACCGATAGATCCCTTACGCAACTCAATAAGAATAGGAGCACGATCACATAGTAGAAATTTAATATCTTCTTCACAGTTATCTTTTATCATACTATTAAAGATACTACCAGTTTCGATAGAACCTTCAACACCATCAAAAGCAGAACGTAGCAGCTTCTTCTGCTGAGTAACATTAAACTGTTTAAATGTTGCTTTCTTGTTTGTAGATGGTACCTTAATAGAAATAGTATTTGCCTCACTTACCTCTTTTAGATCCACTAAAAAGTTCTTTACATCTGCCTTCACACTATTAATTATTCTCTTGTTGCTGTTTTGCAAGTCGATCGTTTTCTTCTTTTACCTTCTTATTATGGTGGTTCATAATAATTTTAGATTCTATTGGTGACATTTTAAAAAATAGATCAGAGCCTGGGGTAATTACATTCTGGAAAAAGTATATCATATTATAGAACTGATCTAAGTCAGTAGTATAAATGTTACTTATAAAATCAATAACACCATTACCAATTACATCTATACCAAATCGTTCAACTCCTATAGATTTATTCTCATCAATAATTGTAACATCTAAAAGATCACTAGCAATAGTATTTATAAATTGTTTTATTCTACTAAAGATACTAGAAGGTAGATTATCAAGAACATCTGCTTGCTCTTTACTAGTAAGCTCATAGAAGTTGAGGGTCTTATCACCGATAGTTAAATTCTTAATTGAACTCGTAAGTAAATCATCTACCTTATTAAAATATGATAGTGTAGGTAAGTCTAATGTAATATGTACACCATCTTCTATAAAGCTAGTCTCAAGATCTTTATAGTTAGATTCAAGTGAGTCAAGCAGTGCAACTAGACTAATATCTATTTGCCTTTCATTACTGTTAATAATTAACTTTTCATCAACAAATAGCATTCTAATATAGATTAATATATAGAACCTATCAAAGATATTTAGATCAGCATCTAATACTGTACTCTCAAAGAAAGAATTAAGGCCTTCATAGTCTTTATTCTCTGCAAACTTAGCTATAGTTAAATACTGTTGATTGCTAAGTTCAGGTATTCTACGTTCTTTACCACTTGGTAACCTTATCTTAACACTAAAGCTCATCCCTACCTGGGAATATTTATATCGTAGTGTGAGAAAGTCCAACCTACAGACCTCTTAATATCACTCTCAGATAGCTCACCATAACTCATTTGATCAGCTGCCATACTTACTGGCACACAATTATGAAAATTAGTTTGCTTACGTACTTTATACTCATGAAAACCACGTCTAGGGTTCTGAGATGATCCCCATTTATCACCATAGAAAGCATCTGTTCTAGAATACTGAGCAACAGTTATATTACATTTTATATCATTCTCACCATCTTCAATTAAGCCTTTATAAGAAGTAGCCACGATCCAAGGTCTAATAAAGAAGTCAAAAATATCTGTATTGGTTTCTAGAAAGTCAATAGAGAGTCCATTGGTACCATACTTACCTCTTGACTCTCCATAGTAACCTTGAATGAATCCACCTGCACCTCGTATATCGGTAGTGTTTACTTGTACATTTTCAGTAGGCATAGATACACCTTGTGCAAGTAAATAACCTTCATCATTACTAGAGAACTTATCTATAAGCCCTGTCTCTACATGAAATGATCCAGGTTGGAAATCATCAAGAGTTTGTTTAATATTTGAGCCAACATTAGTTAGAGTACCATCACCATCACGTCCAGAGAAATAAACCCCCCAAAGATTCTTGAGGGGAATATCACCGGCCCAGTCCTGGTGGACTTTGATCCTCTGTTTAATTGGCTGTGCCATCTATCTTACTGCTCTTTTGTGTAGTAGTGGTACGAAACTGTTGAGTTAACTTCAACTGTAGCACCGGTACCATCAGAGATATTATAAGCAATGTTATCAATATTACGAATGGAAGCACCAACAAGCTTATATTGAGCTACTGGCTCAAGCTCTTTGTCGAGCTGTGCAAGTTGGATAAAGAAATCATCATCTGGAGTACCATACTCACCAGTAGAGTTAAGGTCATCAAACACTGAACGAGAAGCACCTTCAAAGTAGTTACGAAGTTCACTATCAGCATCAAGATAGAAGTTAAGAGCATAAGCATCTGAACCTGGGTAGGTTGCAGCACCTGGAATGTTCAACTGAAGACCCATATAAGGTACAGGAACGTTAGTAATGTTACGTCCTGGAAGAGAAGCTGTCTTGACATATACAAGATCATTCTCACCAAGAGCTGGAACACCTTGAAGCTGCATTTGCGTTACCCTGAAGAGAAAGTCTCTTGAGAAGTCACGATCAGCTGCAGCACGATAGAAATTCTGAATTGTCTGGTTTACGGGCATACTAATATTTATGCGTTATACATGTAAATTGTACAAAAAAAGAGGAGGTCTTTCGACCCCCTCTTTATGGTTTATAACTATTGAACTATTAGTTAGATACAATTTCCTCAAAATTCGTTCCTGTTCTTACAGCAGCGAAGTTAACGAGGATAAATTCAGCAGTACGTACTGGCTTGAGATAAATGTCAACAACAAGCTCGTTCTGGTCAATGACCTCTGGAGTGTTGTTACGATCATCACAAACAAGCATGAAGTCATATAGACCGTCATCAGCTTTAACACGCTCAAAGAACGGTGTCAAAGTATTAATGACTCTTGTACGTGTAAACAATGTATTGTTCTCAAAGAGGAAGAATTGCATTGTCTTCTTCGTAATCTTCTCAAGATAGAGGAAAGTACGACGAACATTAACTCTATCAAATGCACTTGGCTTCTTAAGCAATGTCTTCTGTCCGAAGATTACATTACCTTGATCAGCAAAGTTAGCAACAGGGTTAAGATTAACTGTATACAAATCATCACGTTGACGTTGGTTTGGTGTGATTGCTATATCAGAAGCATCAGTAACTATACCTCGATTGAATCCAGCAGGTGCACCCCATGGTCCGACTGCAGCATCTGTCGAAGCCATCTTAGCAGCAGCAAAGCCAGAAGATGGGACATATGTTTGTAATCCTGTATAGTTATCATATACTGACATCCAGTTAGCATACACAGTTGCATACGAAGTATTGGCTAGTGAGAATTGATGACGCATTGGCCAGTAAATGTCTGTATAGAAATTCCTATTAGGATCTTTCTGTACTTTACTATTCTTACCAGTAACAAGCAATTGACGAATTGGATCAGCAATGAAAAGAACATCACCACGACCACCATCCTTAACTGGACCTGCAAATGTTGCAAAGCGATTAAAGATAGTAGTATAAGCTGTACGAGCTGTAACATCAGTAGGATCATTAGATGTTCTTAATGCTTCAATAGGCAATGTTGTTTTAGTATCATCAAATGTACTTGCATCAACACCGGTGGCAGTTTGCTGATATGTATGAATGGTACCTAGACCACCTTCAGCCATAATATCGATATCAAACTTACGATCATTTCTAACACGATTGAAAGCACGATCAAGCTTTAATGGAATACTACCTAGATCTTTAGCACTTAATGTACCAGTTGGCTCATGAGTACCAATCGGGACAAGTGATTCAGCAAGACCTATAGTACTTAAATTAAAGGTCGTAGTAACATTACCTCTGAAACCGGCGCCGACATTTTCAGTTGCTGTGCCTGTTCCACTACCTGCGCCTGTTGCTGTAAATTCTGTACCAACAGCAAATGTACCTGCTTTGCCTGTTCCACTACCTGCGCCTGTTGCTGTAAATGTAACACCTATTGTATCTGCACTAGCACCTATTGCTTGGAAGTCTGTACTACCTACTGATGTAATTGTATATACTGTTCCAACTTCAAATGCACCAGCTGTTGCTTCAGCACCTGCACCAATTAGCGTAAAGTTTGTAGTGCCTGTTGTTGTAATTGTATATACTATTCCAACGTCGAATGCACCAGCTGTTACAGCTGCACCTGTACCATTATTATTCTGTAGAAAAAAGAAGTTTTCTGGAAGCCCTACACTCGGAACAACTCCTGAGACAGCTACAGTAGCTGTTGAATCATCAGTGTTAGAGCCTAGAGTCTGTGATATCAATGCTCCTGATAATGAAGTTGTATAAACTCGTATTTTAGCTTTCGGGGTACCATCTGGATTAAGATCTACTCCGGAGAATCTATCTGAAATGTATGGATTAACAACAACATCGATGTTACGTGATTGATCTTCTATAGTGTCAAGTGAGTAATTAATGGGAGAACCACCATTTTCAGAATTGCGTTGACGGAAAGCACCAATAGAACCATTATAACCTTCTTCAAGAAGATAGTTAAGATTACCAGACTCTTTTGAGAAGGTAGAAGGCCCTAATTTAAACACTCCAATATTCAATGAATCATCAAACTCACGAGTAGCAATATCATATCCTACAATACGATCTTCCAAGACTTGCGAGATGGAATTAGTAGCAGGGTTAGTACCATCTTCTGGAGTAGCAGAGAGTTGGAACTCAAAACGACTAGTAGGTATTTTTGTAAATGGCGCGCCAGCACTTATTGCAGCTGCAGAACTAGTTACAGTAAATGCTTCAACAATAGCATCAAAGTTTCTTGCTGGGTTAATATTAGAGTTATCACCAACACCAATATAGTAACCATTAAATTGATTATCAATAGTTGATTGTCCTTTGTTAAATACAAGAACTGCTGCTCCACTCAAAGCTGCAAGAGATTTCCATTTTGCTGGATCTGTAACTCGGTCTGACCATCCCCATTCAAAAAGCTCACCAGATTTAATCTGGCGATATTCTTCTGGTGTGACTTCATATAATTGTGGTTTTCCTAAAATATAAACAGGATGTGATGGCTCAGAAAATTTTGCTGATAATGCACCTCCATTTGAAGCATCTGCTACAAGTGCTGGATAAGCAAGAACACCTAATTTTGTACCAAAACCAGCTCCATTACCTCCACCATATGGTAGTCGGTTAACAAGAAGTGATCCGGAAGAGTTAAGAGCAGCACGTGCCGTGTGATAGAAATATCTTTCAGCTGGTGTCTTTGGAGTACCATAGATTTGCTCAAACTCAGAAATATTTCCAAGTCCAATAACTTCATCCGTAGGTCCTTCAGAGGCAAATCCAGCTATGTAAGTTGTAGTCCCGGTCTGAGCTGTGCGTAGTGATAAATCACTTTCACGAATCTCTACACCAGGAGATTGAATTGTTCGTCTAGCCATAACATTATTTATGCCTTTTTGAGCATAAATCTGTCAAATCTTAAATTTAATTAGTAATTTATCAGCTTAGAATGGATCTGGGAGTATACAAAAGTCATTGAGCTCTCAATCTCTGATGAGTCTCTATAATTATAATTCATTGCTCCAACATTAATTGGAAAAGCTTTGGTGTAAGTGAACTCAATTCGCTTATTATCATACTCATCCAAGCCATATAAAGTCATATCAGTTTGATAAGAAGCAAAGCGTTCATCTATTGAAAGACCATCTACATCATATAGACCTTCTTTCTCATCATGCATTAAATCTAGCCACTTATAAATAGTCCAGTAGTTATTGAATTCATTATCAACTGTAAAGTTTACAGTCACCGGTGGATATGGCTCTTTAGCATGCGATGAGTTATACAGATTAGATCCTGCATACCCTATTTGAATAGATGGTACGGTAATCTCTGGAACAACTGAACCATATACAGAGAACTGAAATGAATCCTCATTTAAATTAAAGGTACGCCTCTCAGTTTTACTATCAATCTTCTTAAGTGCTTGTGGTATTTGAAAGACCATAAGAAACTTATCAAGACGGCTCTTGTTAAGAAAGGATTGGTTGTTAGAGTTAGTTGCCATATTATTATTTATCCTAAAGGTGTATAACCTGCTGCTTCTAGCTCACCAAAGTCTTCATGTATCTGATCTGTATCCATACCAAAGAAGCAAGGATTCAAATTGTGATTTGTATCACCAACAACTTCATTGTCTGTATAGATAGATGTAGGATCTTCAAAGAGAGATACACCAAAGTCCATTGGTGAAATAACTTTAGGTCTACCTGTTAAGTCAACCTCGTTAATATCAAAGTATTTCTCAGCTATATCATTATCTAATACATACAATGAATATAGAAGAGCCATAACTAAGTCATCATTCTCACCATGACGAGCCTTCCAAGTACCATTAGGGTAACGAACAAAATGTTTTAACTCATGTAAAGTTCTTTGATCTTTTAGAGTAAGAGCTCTACAATCATTAATCCAATAGCGCATGTTAAGAACACCTTTATGCTTTGTATTAGTATGAGCAATCATACCTTGCATACGATTCTTTCTATGAGCAGCTGAATTACCATAAGATACAATCTTTGGATAACCCAAATCAACAGCAAGTCTATCTACAACTTGAGCACCGCAGTTATTACGTTCAATTAATGCAAGAGGATTACCATAGTTTTTTAATATACTATGTACCTTATTAGAAAATTCTAGAGGAGAAATCATATTGCTTCTATAAACAGCTACTTGTCTTATATCAACTGGATCAGTTATATCTAAAATCTGAACAATAGATGAATCTTTACCTACACCTTCTGATGTATCAACACCAGCAACATATATACGAGATGGGTCAGCTTCTTCCCATACCTTATAAGCTCCATCATCTAAAACTACAGCTGGATCACATATCTGTCTCTCCATTATCTCAAATAGCTCATCATCTATAGAGGACTCTCCACTGTTAACAAACTCACAGTTAAACTCTTGCATCCAAGCTTCATGAGAGCCAATAGCTTGTTTAGTACTAGCAGCCCATTTTTCATCTCTACCTGGTACTTCATTCCACATTATCTTACCATGCCCCCAACCATTATCACCATTAACAGCTCCTGTATAAAGTTTATGAAATAGGTTATGCGTACCATTTGCAGTAGAGCATATGAATACTTTAGACTTTTTCGATGAAGAGATAATAGGAAAGACTGATTTCCAGAACTCATCTACTAAATGAGATTCAATAAAGGCACACTCATCAATAACTAAGCAGTTAACAGATTGTCCACGAGCAGCTGTACCAGTTGTAGTTGTAATACCAATGCGTGAACCATTCTCAAGAGTCATTGATGTCTTAGCATACTCTTTTACTGGAGGTTTAAGCCAGTTAGGTAACTCTTCATAAGCCATTCTTACTCGTTGAAAGATTTCAATAGCAGTAGCCTCTTTGTTCGCTACAAGAAGAATACGTTGATCACTCTTAAAGCATGCCTGCCATAGAAGATAGATAGTCATAAGAGTAGACTTACCAATCTGTCTTGATGCTAATAGAATATAATATCTATTATCACGCATAGCCCTTAAAGCTGTTTTCTGAGCAGGGTAAAGTTTAATCTTTTCCTTACCAGTATCCAAGTTAACAATATGAAAGAAGTTCTCGGCAAAGTATAGAATATTACGCTTTGCTTTTTTAAGCATTGCTACCTGTTCTTTGGTATACTCACCTTTCCATTTAGCATTAGGCAAATGTTTATTGCCCATGTAATATTGACTGTCTTTATTAGTAGTAGCCATTATACATATTTAATCTTTATTCTGTTTTTTGTAGACTTTTTTTGCCTTTTGCATAAATATTAGTATGGCTAAACAATATGACCTTAAAGATCTTGGTGAGGTCTACGGTAATCTCGGTAAAGAGACTGCAGTACTTGCTGAGGATACCCAATCACTTACAGTCGGCGATGCAAAAGCTGGTATTGGAAGTGCAGATATTTTACCCGGAGGACCTACTAAGGAAGGAGGTTTCGAGGAACCAACAGTTGATGTAACAAAGTGTGGAGATAAGAATCCATATAATGTTAAAGCATATTCATATGGAGCAGGTAATGATCCAGGTGTAGGTGCAGAAGAGCCAGCACCAACAGGTGAAGATGCACTGCATGGTGAAGAAGATGAAGAGAATAAAAAGCCAGATGCAGATGGTGATGGAGTTCCAGATTGGGCAGATAAGAAGCCTGGTAAAGATGACCACGCTGATAAGAAGAAAAAGAAGGGTGAAGAGGAAGAAGCTGAAGAAGATGAAGAAAGTTCAGAAAACGTGTCGCAAATCGCGCAAAATGGATTAAATAATTTTATGTCCAAAAAATCTGTATTTGACCGCCTTTATGATAAGGTAATGGTTAACGAAAATTACGGCGAGATGGAAGAGATGGATGATCTCGATGCTCTCGGCCTTGATGATGCCACACCTGATGCTGAAGTTGATGAAGCAGATGGTGAGGAAGAAGTAACAATCACTCTTGATAAAGAGCTTGCACAACACCTTTGTGATATTCTCAAAGATGCCTGCGGTGATGAAGAAGCTGATGATGAAGCTGGTGATGAAGTTGAAGATGGTGAAGGTCATCATGAAGACGGTGAAGGTCATCACGCACATCATGAAGCTGAAGAAGATGAAGAAGGAGCTCCACATGCTCTTAGCACTCACTATAATGATGGTAAGAGCAATAAAGTTGGTAACCTTGGTGATGGCTTCGGTCAACCTAAAGTTCAAGCTCTTAACAAGGTACATCACAAGCCTACAGCTGGTGCATCTGACAAAGATATTGCCCCAAAACCATTAAACCACACAGTTAATGATGGCAAGAATAATAAAGTTGGTAACCAGGGAGATGGTTTCGGTCAACCTAAAGTTGAGCCAATGAATAAGTCTGTCAAAGCTTAATTTTTAACAACACATTAAAGAGGCTCATGATTATAAATCATGAGTCTTTTTTTGTATTCTATACAAGGGGGCATAAATATACATATGGTAACCTTCAAAGAATACTATCAAGGTGATAATATGATGAATGCTGGAGCTGTTTCTGCAACTACAAGTGGTAAATCTATTATGCGTACAGGTAGAAAGCATGAAAACTTGAAGCGTAAAGAGCATAGTCATGCATGTCCACATGTTAAAAACCTTATCAATGGAGGTGCTTCACAAATTAAGTTGATGGGCATGCCTTTACAACAGACATTAGATATATATGGTATGGATTTTGCACCAGGAAAAACCAATGGATGTGGTAATTCTGGTGTTGAGATACAGATGTTTGAAGATGAAGAAGGTAACCAGTGCGGAATGTTAAGAGTGAAACCAACTAGATAGTATGGCATGCAACACCGAAAGAGCTAATTGTACGCCAGAAGAAATTATGGCTGCTGGGCAATTGCCTTGTGGTAAGTTTGTGAATGGTGAGAATTTACAAGCAGAGCAGCTTGTATATGATCTTGCGTATAGGGATCTCATTAACAATATGGGTATTGAAATTAACTATTATGTTAATACATTTACTCTAACAGGTGGTAATCTTTTATATGGTGAACAACCTACAGCAGCATTCCTTGATGCTATACCAATGCAAATGTATGTTGAGCTGTCTCAAGATGCTCTAACATTAAGTCAATTTGGTTTTGATCCTGGTGATGACTTTACAGGCTTTCTACATATAGAAACATTTACTGACACTATGAGTGCATTAAGTGGAGTGGTTGATTACTTCTCTTTACTTGATACATTCTCTGCTATTGAACCTCGTGCTGGTGATCTTATTGAGCTTACTGCTCTTGGTTGTGATAGGCCAGGTGGTAGAGGTCCAAAGATATATGAGATTACTGAGCGTGTTGATGAGGATATATCAGCTATTAACCCAATGCTAGGTCACTATGTATACCGAGTAAGGGCTAAGCGTTATGACTATTCATACAAGCCTAACTCACCGAAAGAGAAGCAAAACGAGCAGGTATATGATGATACCTTTACAGGTGTATTAAGTACAAATATTACTGATGATGCAGTGTCTCCATCAAAACGTTATGTATATGATATTGATGACATATCAAAAGATGATGTTTATGATATGGATAAGAATAATACTGACATCTACGGTGGCTATTATTAAAAGAAAAAACTCGTAAGCAGCGAACCACTTACGAGTTTAAGAGCTTTAAAAATATTTATTTGCGACCCTTTTTATGTTTACCTGTCTTAACGTTCGGTGCAGAGGTCTGCACTTCTGTTGGTTTAGGAACATTCTGCTGACGTGGTGGTTGTAAGAGCGAGTTAATTATACCATCCACATCAAACATCTGAGATACATCATCATATGGGCACTCATGAATAGCGCCTGTAAAGTTATAATCATGTAAGTAAGAATCAATTGTACCATTTGGAAACTCTACTGGTGGTGTAAAATTATCATGCAACTCATATCCAAAGGATTGAGGTTGTGTACCAATCCATACAACAGTAGAGGGCTTATTGAAAGCAGCAGCTGCATGTTGGAATGATGAATCAACAAAGAGGCATCGATCAGCAAAACGTAGTAAGTTAAAGAGATTCTTCTTTGGTACTACCTTTTCATATCGAATAACATCATTAAGTCTAGTGTGGAAATCATAACATACATGTAGAATCTGATAGTGCTCTTTGAGCTGATCAACCATATATTGAGCAACATCTGGATGAATATCTCTTACCCATGAGTAGTTATCTGCTTGATGTTCTTTACCTGGACCACCAAATGGTTGGAAGAGTAATATTGGTTTTGTTTTTTGAATAGCTGCTAACTCTGGATCAATATAATTCTTCTCACGTAAGTTCATTTCAAGCTTTGGCATCTCACCATTATATTTGGTACCAATCATATCACACCAGGTCTCAATAAGCTGCTTCTTCTTACCAATATGTGATGTTTGCCTGTAAGGTTCTTGTGCAAAGACGTCTGTATCTTTACCATTAATGTAATCCTCATAGAAGTAAGGTACGTTACCTAAACGATATACTCGATGTACATCCTTGTTATGTAAGAATACTTCTGGCCAAGCACATACTACAACAATCTTCTTTTTAGGATTGTTATTTTTATATGCTGCAACAACAGCAGTACTTAAGATATGCTTACCAATACCCCCTTCAATATTAAAAACTGTATACTCGCTCATATAAAGATTTATTCTTTAACGAGCAAATATCAACTACTACCCAGCAGATACTTTAAGAGTTCCGCATTGATTATATAATCTACCAGCTACTGCTGGGTCAGATACAGGTAGATTTGACATTGTAAGATCAGAACCTGTAATGGTTAATCCAGCAAATGATGGTGTAGCTGATGCAACCATACCAGTTACATCTATAGTACCTGTACCTCCACCAATCTGTGCAAAGCTAACTTGACCTTGACTACCTCCACAAGAAATTGCATTAAGAGCATTATCTGTTACTGTAGTTGTAGTATAACTACTGTCATTAGTCCATTGACTTATATTACCAGACTTATTGGTAAAGGTCTCTGTGCTTGTAGGTGTTGTAGTACCTGTATTACACGTATAACCTGCATCGTTAGTCCACTGACTATTGCTACCAGATTTATTAGTAAAGGTCTGAGTGTTAGAAGGAGTTGTTGTACCAGTACCTTTAGCATCTAACTGTGTTTGGATATCTGATGTAACATTAGTTGTGTAGTTAAGTTCAGTTGCAGTAGCAGTAATACTTAAATCTCCTAGACTGCATACAGTACCAGTACCTTTAGCATCCAACTGCGCTTGTATATCAGATGTAACATTAGTTGTGTAGTTAAGTTCAGTTGCAGTAGCAGTAATACTTAAATCACCTAAACTACATACTGTTCCTGAACCTTTAGCATCTAACTGTGCTTGAATGTTGGATGTAACATCTGTAGTATAATTTAACTCAGTTGCAGTAGCAGTAATACTTAAATCACCTAAATTACTTACTGTACCTGTATTACATGTATACCCTTGATCATTTGTCCACTGACTATTGCTACCAGATTTATTAGTAAAGGTCTGTGTATTACTTGGAGTTGTTGTACCACCTCCGCCTCCAGCACCGTTTGCTGCAGCAGTAATTCTTCCTTGCGCATCAACAGTAATATCTGCTGCTGTATATGAACCAGCTGATACAGATGTAGCATCTAGGGATAATGCAGGAGTAGTACCACCTGATGAGGTTAAACCTGTACCACCTGTTACAGATGTAACAGTACCTGCTCTAGCAGCATTTATTTCAGCTCCTGTTCTTGTTATTGTTGTGCCATCTAATGATAAAGCATCAGTTTCAAGAGTACCATCAACATCAACATCTCCAGATATATCAAGCGAAGCAGCTTCTATTTCACCAAAGGCTTTAAATGTAACACCATCTGCACCAGCAACTTCAAATGTTATTTCATTATCAGTATCAAATTTAATTAAATTATCACTATCACGACCTATTTCCAAACTTGTATTCTTAACACTAGTTATAGATGTCTGTCCAGCTGCAATAGTAATTTCTGGTGTTGTGCCACCTGATGAAGCAATTCCTGTCCCTCCTGTTACAGATGTAATAGTACCTGTATTACAAGTATAACCAGCATCATTTGTCCACTGGCTATTGCTACCAGATTTATTAGTAAAGGTCTCCGTGCTTGTAGGTGTTGTTGTACCTGTATTACAAGTATAACCAGCATCATTTGTCCATTGTGAGTTACTACCACTCTTATTGGTAAAGGTTTGTACATTACTTGGAGTTGTTGTACCACCTCCACCACCACTTCCATTTGCTGCAGCAGTAATTCTACCTTGGGCATCAACAGTAATATCAGCTGCTGTATAAGAGCCAGCTGATACAGATGTATTATCAAGACATAAGGATGGTGTAGTGCCTCCAGATGAGGTTAGACCTGTACCTCCTGTTACAGCTGTAACAGTACCAACCTTAAGAAGACCTGGGCAACCACTTTGATCGAATGGAGTGAGTGTACCTGAGTCAATACCAATTGTAGCATCACCAGCAAAGGCTGTACCTGATAGACCTGCTACACCATAAATTGCTGTAATGTCACCAACACAATCAATACCTAAGCAAGCACTCTGGTTAAGATAATTTAAAGCACCAGTATCAACACCAATGGTTGTTGCATCAGCAGAGAGTAAAGCACCAGCTGTTGTTACTGTACCTGTATTACATGTATAACCTCGATCGTTAGTCCACTGGCTATTACTACCAGTTTTGTTAGTAAAGTTTTGACTATTAGAAGCTGTAGTTGTACCTGTATTATTTGTAAATCCTGGCGTATTAGCAAATACTCCAAGACTAACACATCCAACAGCAATTTGCTTTACATCATCATTAGCAATACCAATCATTAATTTACAAGCATCAGATCCTAACGTAGTTGCTGTAAAGTTATCTAAGAATGTTGTTGGATCAATACTACCCCCACCGCTTGTTCCATTAGCAGCTGCAGTTATTCTACCTTGACCATCAACTGTAATGTTTGTATTGGTATAAGCACCTGGAGTTACAGTTGTGTCAGTTAGGTTAACAGTAGCAGGTCCAGAAGTTGCTCCACCACATAGACCTGTTCCTGCTACAACAGCAGTAATGTCTCCTGTATTATTAGTCCAACCTGCACTGTTATCAAAGCAGGCAAGATCAACATTTGCTACAGGAATCTGAAAAACATTCCCAATAGAACTTTCAACCAAAATATCCTGAACATTAGAATTGTTTGTTGTGCAGCATGCTGCATCAAAAAGAGTATTAGCATTAACACAAATAGTAGGGTCAGTTGTATTATTATTCGAACTAAGTCCGTTACCAACAGTAAGTGTGTTAAGGGCTCCACCTCCACCAGACCAGGTAGCTGAGTTAGCTTGAACTGTTGAATACGTTCCTGTCCAAGCTGTATTACATGGGCATGCTACTCTAACAGTAGGAGCTGTTGTACCAGCAACAGTTATAGTACTATCTGCAGCTGTAACACCTGTTACTGTACCAGTACAAGCAGTAAAGGATTGATCATTATTAAAACATCCAAGATTAACAGTACATGTTGGAATATCATATGTTACTCCTAATGAGTTTGTAACTAAAAGATTATTGGCATTAGCAGAGCTAGTTGTATCAGGGAATGCAGCTGCAAAGTTGCAAGTATCAATACAAAGTGCAAGTGTTGTACCTGTACCCCCTCCTGCTAGTCCAGTACAAGTATTAACAGCTGTAAGAGTGCCAGATCCAGCACCTCCACCAGACCAGGTAGCAGAGTTAGCTCTTACTGTAGTAGTTGTTCCATTCCACTCTGTAGTGAATGTGCAATCAATTGCAAGGCTAGTATCAGGTCCGGTGGCATTGCTAACTGTTAAAGGTGAAGCAACACAAATACTTTCTATTGTTCCAGTGCAATTAGTCCATCCTAGAGCATTATCGAAGCATCCAAGATTAACATTATTAGTTGGAATAATAAATGAGCAAGCAACACTTTCACAGCAGCAATTAGTATACCCACATGACCCAACTATACATTGAATTTTACTTGAGTTGTTTGTACTAACAAAATTATCAAATACTGTATCTTGGTTAACGCAAATTGTTGGGCCAGTTGCATTACCATTTGAACTTAAACCAGTTGATGTACCAAGAGTTAAAACACCTCCACATGCACCTCCTGTCCATGAAGCACTATTTGCTTGAACTGTAGTGTAAACACCTGATTGAGCTGCATATGTGGTCTTCTTAAGGTAATCATCACACACTGTATTAGTAATATCGCAAACTTGAGCTTTAAAAGTTGTACTTCCTTGTACAAGAGCAACCTGCTCATTCCCTGCCAGAGGTGTACAAGCACTTGTAAGTTCACTAATCTTGATTTTGCTGGACATACATATATTTATGTCAAAAACATGTTGATTTCATAAGGAACGTAGATATAATTATAATATGAAGAAGCCTCCTATAACGTTTACTGAATGGAACCACACATATACTCATAATGAGACAGGTGAGAAGTTTACATCAGTTACAACTATACTAGGCAAGTATAAAAAACCGTTTGATTCTGATGGTGCTGCTACAAGAGTAGCAAAAAGAGAGGGAGTTTCAAAGGAAATGGTTTTAGAGATGTGGGAGAAAGAAAAAAATAAGGCTTGTGATAGGGGTACGAGTTTGCATAAGCTTCTTGAGGACTATATTACTGTAGGTGAGCAGGTTGATGATTATGGTTGGCTCTATAAGACATATGATAGATGTGCAGAGTATAATGTAGATAGGTATAAAAAGGTTCTTTGTGAACAATTGCTATGGAATGAAGAGCTTAAAGTGTCTGGTCTTGCTGATCTAATATATGAGCATAAGGATGGAACGTTTACTGTAGGAGACTTTAAGACTAATAAAAGGTATCGATTCAGCTCTGACTACAATGAGTGGATGTTACCACCTCTAGATCATTTAACTGTGTGTGAGCATTCAACATATACAATGCAGTTATCTATATATGCTTGGTTGTATGAGCAACTTACAGGTAAGAAATGTCGTAAGCTAGTTATATACTACTTAAAGGGTGATAGGTTTGTAGCTCATCATGGAAACTATATGAAAGCTGAGGTAGAGAATCTATTGAAAGACTTTAATGCAGCTAGAGAGGCAGCAGAGTTAGAGGTATCTATCAAGAAATAGTTGAAAAGTAGATCTATTTGATTATATATTATATCATATGAAGAAGACTACTCTGATTAGTAAGTTTGAAAAGAAGATAGATGAAGCACTTGATGGTCTTTACCAAGCACGTGATGTAATATCTGCAGCAGATGACTATGAGCTTGATGAGCTTGTTAATGAAGTTGTTGAAGACTTGGAGTGTGAGATTGCTGATAAGGTTGCAACTATTATTTCAGCAGTTGATAATGCACTTGAATAGTCTATAATACTTTTATGAAGAAAGTTCTTATCTTGGGTAATGGTTATGTTGGTGGGTATGTTTATGCACAGCTTTCAAGGAATCCAGAGCTTGATGTATCATTAGAGTCTAAGGCAGTACTTGACTATACTGATGAGTATTACCTTCGTGACTATATGAAGGAGCAACGCTTTGATTATCTTATCAATGCACAAGGATTTACTGGTAGACCAAATGTAGATCAAGCAGAGCAAGAGAAGGAAGCTTGTTGGAAGTATAATGTTCAAGTACCTCTAATGTTCAATACTGTATGTAGAGAGCTGCATGTACAGCCTATTCACATTACTTCAGGATGTATCTTTACAGGTTATGATAAAGCTTGGTCTGAAGTAGATGAGCCTAACTTCGGAGTGTTTAATCCTACTTCATCATTCTACTCTACAAGTAAACACGCCTTTGAGTCTGTAAGTGATAATGGTATCACTATTCGTATACGGATGCCTTTCTGTGATACGCTTAATGATAGGTCATATCTTACAAAGATTCATAAGTATGACAATCTCATTAGTGCTGTTAACTCAAAGACATATATTCCAGAGCTTGTTGACTTCATTGAGCAGATTATTGAGGATGAGAGAAAGGGTCATGATGTGGTTCACTTTACAAACTCAGAGCCATTAGAGACAGCTGGTGTTGTTGAGCTTATGAAAGAGTATGAGTTAGAGAATCCTAACTGGTCTTGGGTTGATATTGAGGAGCTTGATCTCGCTGCTGGAAGATCTAACTGCGTGCTTGATACCACAAAGGTTAAAGAAGAGTATGGCTTTATTCAGTTAACAGAGACTGAAGCTTTGAGAAAGGCTCTCAAAGCAATTGCTTCTTGATTAAATAAGTATGCATGAGCTTTAACATACTAGGTGACCATGGTCTCGATATTAACATTACCATTCTCAAAATGGTTAGACGTCTGGAGGGCGATCAACTAGTTGAAAAAATAGAACAAGCTATTCCTATAGATGTTAGTGCTATCTCTTCTCTAAAGATAGATGATAATCTAATGCGCTCAGGTATGTTTGGTGCTATTGAGATTAATAACCAAACAAGTATTCTTGATCAACTTGGTATTGCAACTAAGAGCTCTGATGATTTATATATTAGTGTTCTAATTAAAGATGATTCTCTGGTGAAGGCTGGGCTTAAACCTCATCAAGCAAAGATTGACTTCCTTGGTCTAATAGAAAAGACTGTAACTGGTTCAGCTAATTTTCAAGATAATGTTATTATATTTCAATTCGAAGAAGCATTTATTGCAGAAATGCGTCATACATCATGGGAGAACTTTCTTAGAGATAGTCAACTATCAGAGGATCAATCAGTAACTGACTTAGTTAAGAACTATTATGATATAGTTTGGAAGAAGAAAAATGATACTATTGCTAGTGATGCTGTAATTGTAGATCTTAGTGAAGGTGAACCTATTAACAAGTTACCTATTGTTGTAAATACAAAACCCAAAGCACCAGATAAAGAGGAAAGCTTTTTTGATGTATTTAAGAGAACTCTTAATCGAACAAATGCTGCTGGAGTAGCAACTTTCAACGTTGGCTTTGGGGATGTATCTGGTAGAACTTCTGGTGATAGAAAGCTTTTACCTTCATTTAGATTTACTAATGGTGTTGATGGTAAGAGAGTAATGAAATTCAAACCTTACTATACTGCTAAGCATAGAGAGTTTATTGAGGAAATGAGACTAGCAGGTATACAAGGATCTAAAATAAACTTCAGCGATATATATACTGAAAAATTTACGTGTGGACCTTTAGCCCAAATTAAAGGAGCATTAGATCCTAATACAAACTGGCATAATTCAATTGAGGGTGAGACTATAACTAGACCAGATGTTGGAACTTTACGTAAGGAAATATGGACAAACTTCCTAGTAATTAATGCGAAGGAGAGTGATTTTGATGAAGATTTTGACATTACTGACTCAAACTCAGAACCACATTTGTATGCAGATGTTGTTAAGAGCTTTATTGAGGATGAATTAGCACTCAAGGGTGAAGCAGGTGTAAATTTGCCTTTAATAGATGCTGATCGTCAACCTAAACAATATAAATTTGCACCAGAGGGTGATACAAAAAATCCTGCTGAAGCAATTGTAAATGAATTAAACAATAGTATTAAACTTAGCTTTGTAAATGTTAACGAGAAAATATCCTTTTCTTGTAAGGGTGCAATTTATAGAACACCAGGTAAATTTATTTGGGTAGAAAGATCAGGTAACTCAGAGTCACTTTTAGAGAAGATTTGGTATGTTAATGCTGTTGAGCATAGTATAATAGATGGTGAATATCAAACAGAGATTATTGCTAATCGTGTGTTTGGTGAGAATACTCTAAGAGCATTTGAACTGTTAGCAGAGGATGCAAGGGTGGCTATTAACGGAACCTTAAATGATCGAAGTGAACGTCTAAAGGCAAGGTTAGAGGCTGAAGCAGAAATAGAGGCTTTAGAAACAGAATCAGCTCCTCCAGAACCGAAGAAATATTATTTTGCAGAAGAGGTAGAAGTGTATAAGGAAAGTGATGAGTATAAGGATCTATCAGCTCAAGAGCAGGCTGAATGGAATAAAGAAAATGATCCAGCTGAAATAAAGAAACAAAATATTGAGACAGCAGAGTTACAAAAGATTTTGCGTGAGAGAGATCCAGAAGGATACACAGCAGCTTTCCGACAACGCAATATTATCGGTGAATCAGGTCAAAACCTTTTTAAAGAATATATTGAAGCTAACCGAGCTGGTGTTGAGGTTACGAATTAGAACCTCTATATAATTAATAGTTGATTTCCACATTACCATACATTAATATATATGTATGTATAACCCTTTAGCTGACTCACATAAGAGTACTGTCTATAAAAAGCTTAAGTCTGTTAAGCCTCATAAGGATGTAGTTGCATTTACAGCAGGTAACTTTGATATCATTCATCCGGGCTATACAGCTACCTTTGAAGAGGCTAAGAGACATTGTGATAAGTTCATTGTCTTCTTGCATGGTGACCCTTCTGCTACGCGTAATACTAAATATAAGCCTGTAGTACCTTATTATGATCGTTACAAGATGCTTATGTCTATTAGTCATATTGATGAGGTCTATATGTATCAGACAGAGGATGAACTCTTACATCTTATGAAGACCTTTGATCTTGATGTGCGCATCTTAGGAGAGGATTACCTTAATAAGTACTTCACTGGTGGTGATCTTGGTCATGAGGTTATTTATACTACACGTTCTCATGAGTGGAGTACTACTAAGTTTAAGAATCGCATTACAGCCATGACTATGATTCAGAATGAGAAGCTGCGTGATAGGGTATTAGCTTTACTCAATGATGAAGATACTTGTGAGGACATACTCAATGGAGACTTTACACAATTAGAGAAATGAGAATAGAGAAATATAATTATGTTGTAACTGGTGGTGCTGGTTTTATTGGCTCACATGTGATTGATGAGCTACTTAAGAGAGACGATATCAATAAGATATTTGTTATCGATAAACTTGGTATGGGCTCTGATATGGATAACATTGCTGATGATGAGCGTGTTAAGTTTGTCTTCGAAGACATTGCTTGTGATAGAGCATATGAAGACCTTCCAGGTATTGACTACATACTCCATCTAGCTGCCGAGTCTCATGTAGATAGATCTATTACTGACCCTCTTGCTTGTATTACTAGTAACGTAATGGGTACTGCTAAGATTCTTGAACTAGCTCGTACTGATCATGCAAGATTAGTTCATGTATCTACTGATGAGGTATACGGTCACCTCCAAATAGATGAGCCTCCCTTTACAGAAGAGACTGCACTTGCTCCTAGGAGCCCGTACTCTGCTACTAAGGCAGGGTCTGACCTATTAGTACAGTCGTACATTACAACCTTTGGTGTTGATGCAGTAATTACTCGATGCTGTAACAACTACGGACCAAGGCAGGCATGTGAGAAGCTCATCCCTACCGTGATTGGTAAGCTACTCAAAAATGAGCCTATTCCTATTTATGGTAATGGTAAGAATATTCGTGAATGGATCCACGTTACTGATCACGCTAAGGCAATTATCGAAGTACTTCACACAGGCTTTGCAGATAATGTATATAACATTCCCGGTAGTATTCACCTAACTAATCTTGAAATGGTTGATAAGATTATTGAGAAGATTCTTGTGTTTAAGCCAAAGATTAATCCATCAATTGAGTTTGTAGATGACAGGGCAGGACATGACTTTAAGTACTCTATTAGTACAAAGCATTCTTTAAGCTCAGTTAAAGAGCAAAGAGACTTTGATCTATCTGATACAGTAGAGTTCTATCTAAAATAGATACTTTAGAATAAGCTCTTCATCAGTAAGAGCACCTTCTTCACTACCCTCTTCATCAACTGTTTCATCTAGACCTTCTTCATACTCTTCATAGTATGAGTAGATGTCATCAGAGTCAGCTTCATAACTTACAGCTGTTGTACCAGAGGATGTATGAATTACTTCATACTTTTGTTTAATATCAGAGATGATTAACTTCTTAAGTAACTGAGCTTCTGTATCAGTCTTAGCTCTCTCCAATAAGCTCTTGACTTCATTACTAGTAAACTTACCTTTAAGATCTAAAATGGGATCATCAAATAGGCCCCAAATATGTATTGCTAAGTACTTCTTTGTAATATTAGCACAGTCTCTAATAACATAATAGGCAGCTTTCTTCTTTATTTCTACACCAGTATCTGGTTTATCAGCTGCTCTAGCTGCAGAGCCATACAGCTTGGCAATTTGTTGAGTACTATTTTCTAGTATTACTTCTTCAAACATACATATATTTATGTTATAGTTTGTACTTCCTATAAAGTATCATATGTTTCATCGAAGATACCAGCCTCTACCACACCATAATCACCAGGACCGTATTGAACTAACCAATCACCTGGCTTACCATTTAGTTTATCAGGACTCCAGGACACAGTAACAAAAAAGTCTTCCTGCATTTGCTTGGCTGGTACTGGGATAGCCTTCTTTGAAGCAGTCTTATCATCTATAATATCATATGTTTCTTTAAATTTATCTGCTGGTATAGGCCAATTTTCTCCTTTTGTACCAGTCATAATGTATGCACCTTGTGGAGCCTCTACTGGACCTTCTAAGGTCTGCACAGTTTCTGGCTGCTCTGCAATTCTAAATTGTAAGGGTATAGCTTTCTTCTGTACCTGTTGTGCACTAGGGTCATTAGTGAGATCTATATCATTGCCATTAACAGCTTCTGTATATATTCTCGTATAGGCTTCTGCCATTAAATGTGCTTCTCTAGCATTCTTATTATATATCTTCACTACTATTATTTAGTTGATTTTAGCTGTTTAGAGTATAAAATAAAGATATGAAAACAGTCTTAGGTATAATTGTATTAGTAGCAGTGTTTATAGCAGTACCGTTTATAGTTAAAAAAGAGCCAACTTTTACAGGTAAGCAATATAATAGTGAAAATTTAACATGCAATATATTAGTTCACCCACCTACTTTTCGTGATAAAGAGGGTAACTTAATCACTGGGCATTCGGTAAGGTATCATCCTAATGGGGAAGTTTATTCTAAAGCTCAAATGAAAGATGGGGTAATGCATGGACCTTTTATATCTTTCTGGGATAACGGTGATGTACAGATGTCACTAGTATGGGATGAAGGAGTCCGTTATAAGAATATGCGTTCTTGGGATCGTGACGGGAAGCGTTTAAAAGGCTCCGGAGAAGAGCAGATGCAACAAATTTACAAGCTTGACGCAACCCTTAATTCTCAACTAGAGAGTCTCAATTTAGATGAAATTATTAATTAATACAGTTGCCATCTAAAGGAACTACGATATAATATTAGTATGCCAAGAGCTAAAACATTTCCTAGAAAACCGTTTGTATTCGGTAAGTATATTGTAGAATACAAGGAGGAAGCTAAAAGTCCTGCTAATTTTTTAAAGGAAGAACTCAATACGGAGGCTGAAGCTGAAGCTGCAGCTGAGCGGCTAAAGGAACTCGGTTATAATAAGGTTGAGGTTAAGAAGATTGGATAATGATTATACTAGAACCATCAGTTGGAGTTAAGAAAAAGACGGGAATCAACTTTGATATATTATCAGATATATTAACGCTTGTATTTGAACGAAACCATAAGCGTGATTTAAATATCTATGCAAAGGTTCATCTAAGTAGAGTACCAGATACATCTCTATGCGAGGCAATTAGTAATACACATTACTTAATTAAGTTAGATCAAACAGCAAAGCAAACTAAGAAGTTTGTATTTAGCTCTCTATTGCATGAGTTGAGGCATTGCTTCCAGAATCATATTTGGAGCTACTGGCCTGACTCAACAAAGTTTAAGACATATACTGAGTATTTTAGATCTAAAGAAGAGGTTGATGCTCGTAAAGCAGAGAGGCTAACTCGAGAGATTATTAAAATGTATGATATGCATTTAGCTTTTAACGAGAAGTTCCGTAAGGTTGGACTAAATAAACTTGGATGAAATATATTCATAGAAAAATATTTCCATCTCCTATGAATAAATCTGATGGCATTTTAACCCAGTTATGGTATAATTACAATAAAGAAACAAGACTAATATCAATAGAAGACTTTACAGTGCATTTTGTAATAGATAATAGAGTAGGTAAGAATGTTGGAGAGTATATGATCTCTAACGATTCTCTATATACAAAAATGGTAAAGGAAAGTTTTCAAGAGGTAACTCAAATACTAAAAAACGAATATGGAAGCAACGATTAACGCATTTAAATTTATTTTAAACAAGCATCTAGATCTTATCGAAGTTTATGATGATGCTAAAACATCAAGACCTTTTGCAACGATTAAGGTGGAGCATAGTATTAGTGAAAAGGATTTTCATTTTGAAATATCTGATTGGTATATGAACCATTCTAGTAACAGTGGTTTTTAAATTTTTGTGAGCCTGTTGGGAGTGATGTATGAACAAAGAACAGTATAGTTTTCGACCTTCTATATTGGTTCACTCACTCTCGACAGGTGAACTCACTCTACCGAGCAAGACATTATAAAACAAATGAACTTTATACAGTTACCGAAGTTTAATACCAATCTTTGCATTGGTGATATGGTTATTATTAACGAGGGTGTTGGTATGATTATTAACATTAAAGGTACTGAACTAACATTAACTGACAATAGTCTACGTTGGACTATTTACATTAATGACATACAAACATTTGAGAGAGTTACATAAGGAACTTTGATATAATAAGAGTATGAAGATTAAAGGTGCTGATGACCTCCCTACGAAAAAAGATGTATGGGGTCCTACATTTGCTAAAGGTAAGATTCGAATTGTATGGAGTCAGACTAGAGGAGGCCTAGCAACATTTGTTTCTGGTAGGATGGAAGGTGAGTTGCATGACAGTGAAGAAGATGCAATTAAATGGTTGAGAGAGGTTGGTGTGGAAGAGGAAAGAATTAATCTGTTATAAGGAACTTAGTTATAATAAGAGTATGAAAGAGAGAGTTGAGAGTTTAGTTGAGTCAGGTGAGCATGTGTTCTTAGATATCCGCCCTAGGCGTGATGGTAAGATGTGGTCTGAAGAAGGAGTCATTAAGAGACTTGATGCTAATGGTTGGTTTCAGATTGAGTTTATGGGCTCTACTAATGGTTGGCATGTTAATCAGATCGTAAACATTTCTACTGATTAAATAACTTCATGAATGCATCTGGAATAACTTTTGAGTTATATCATAAAATTAATAATCTAACTGATGAGTGGGTGTTAAAGGCATTCATGAACTCGTTTGTTAATGTAGTTGAGGATATTAAGAAGAAAGATTCTATAGAGATAAATCGAGTAGTTGATTACCTCTATACACAAATGCTCAATAGTGTTGAGCAAGACAATTAAGGAACTCCGATAGAATAATAGTATGATAAAGATGGTTGTTGTAGGAGCTGCATCGATGGCAGGAGTAGTTCATTATTGTAAACCTGCTGAAGGTGTACAAGGTGCTCCTATTAAGTTAATTGAGGTACCTGTTAAAGTGGTAGAGTATATTCAAGTACCTGTTGAGGTACCTAAAATAGTAGAAACATATTATGCTCAACCTATTTTAGTAAAGCCTAACATTGAAGATTACCCATCAGCAGATTATGATATAGTTATGATTAGTGGGGTTAAGTTCTTTGAAGGCTTTAAACCTAAACGCTATAAGTGTTGTGCTGGTATACCTACTATTGGATATGGTTGTACTGATAAGCGTATTGTATCGAAAGGTAGAATTGATGAGCTAACTGCTAATAGGTTGCTTGTAGATGAACTTACAGATACAAAAGAGAAGGTTAAAGCATATGTTAAGGTACCTCTTACTGAGAATCAGCTCAATGCTCTTACTTCCTTTGCATTTAATTGTGGGATGACTAACCTTAAGAAGTTAGTTAATGGTCAGGATAGACTTAACAATGGTAATTATGAAAGTGTAGAGCGCCTTCTACCGATGTATCGTAAGGCAGGTGGTAAGGTACGTGAAGGGTTAGTTAAGAGACGTTCCTGGGAGCTTGGCCTCTGGAAAGGTGAAACTCAAGTATTCTAATATGATTAAAAAGGCATGGAGAGTATGGTGTAAGACTATGGGTGAGAAGATATCCACCTCTTCTACTGAATCAGATGCAGCAGCTGTTATTCGAACATTTTGGTGGTTGGTTCACATTACAACATGTGGATTTATTATCGCAAATACAATTAGGCACTGGTAGTCAAAAGGAACTCCGATATAATAAAGAGGAAGAAAGAAACTAAACTAACAATACAATGGGATTTTTTAGAGAAATAAACGGACTTGAAGAAGTTGAGCAATTTGAGACAAAGAAAGTATCTATTCAAGATACAAATGGCAGGTCAATTCCTGGTGTATTTTCTTTGCAGCGAACAGATACTAATAAGCATCTCTCTGTAGTAAAGGAATCTTATCGACCTATTCAGATGGATGAGATGTTTGAGATTATTGATAAGGCATCAACAGAAATTGGTAATATTGAGCACACTGGTTGGGCTGAATCAAGAGCTGGTCGCAAGATGGTGCTTCGATCTCGCTTGCTATCTGATATAGATTTAGGAGGTGATATTATTCAACCTCATTTCTATACTGTTATTGATAATACGGGTATGGGTTCTAATAAGTCAATTGCTTCTACCCTACGAGTTGCTTGTGATAATGCAATGCATCTTATCGATACGGAAGAGGCTATTGCTAGAACTTTAGGAGTTAGGCATGCTTTAACCTTTGATGGGAAGATTGAAGCAATGGTTGACAATATCAGAAGTAACGTTAATACTACTATCAAGTTTGGTGAGGTAGCTAATAAGTTGCGAATTGAAAAGTTTAGTAGAGAAGATATGGTTAAGTTAACAGGTGAACTTATTCCAGTAACAGATAAGGATTCTACTAAGCGGATTAATAAACGTGAGAAGCTGGTTGAATTGTTTACTAATGGACGAGGTAATGTTGGTGAGAGTAAATGGGATGCTCTTAATGCAGTAACAGAGTATGAGACTCATACAGGTAAGCAATCTACAGAGAAGTTCTTACGCTCATTCAATTCCAATACTATCTCACAGAGAGCTAGTAAGCTGCTCGTTGCATAAGGAACTCTAATATAATAAGAGTATGAAGATAGTATATTGTGTATGTGGAAGTCTGGTTAGACCATCTCGTGCTGAGTTAGGCTTTACTGACTGTGTGAGATGTGCTCATGAGAATCCAGTAGAGCCTCCTAAAGGTCGTATGGTATATGACGGTAAGGTAGGTGCTCAGATTGAGATTATGTCTGCTGAGACTTGGAGAGAGAATAAGGATAGGTTCTGTCCTAAGGGTGCTCGTAGCGCTGTTAAGAACTTCTCTAAGAATATATCTGCTTAAGGAACTCCGATATAATTAGTTATGGCAGCACAGAAAAAGGTTCAAGCTAGACGAATGGCTCAAGGCCATTATATGAAGGATGCATTCTTCTTTATGCAAGACTTGCAAGAGGCTCTAATGGAGTATGAGGTAGAAGAGTTTACTCAGACTGATGCTCGATATGCTCAGCGTCTTATTGAAGAGCTTGATGAGATGAGACCTTTGATTCAGAAGCTTGCTAATAACTTGGAAGCTAACTCACCTGCAGATATCATAACTAACTGGAAAGACCTCTAATGAAATACGTAATGCTAATACCTGTTTGTATGCTTATTGCCTCATGCGGTAGTTCTCATACAAAAGAAGAAATCAAAACTGAATACAAAGGTGGATACTATTTGAAAGGTACCGTTTGGGGTGATGATAAGATTAAGGAGATTCATAACAACAGTAACAACAAAACTTGGAGCAATCTTAAAAAGGAACTCCGATATAATAAATAAGATGAGACCAACAAGAGAAGATTTAATTGAAATGGGATACCTTAAACCTGGAGATACTCTAGCTAAGGCTCCTAAACGTGAACGTAAGATATTTCTTGATACTGTCGATCTTGAGTATGCTGAACGTCATGGCTTGACTAATCAAGAGATGAAAGACTTCAAGAAAGATATGATAATCGAAGAAGAGATCATTCGTGACCATCATATCTTAGCTGCTCAGGATAAGAGCGAGACTTATAACTCACCTCAAGCTCACTACTTCGGATGGTAATTAAATCATTTGACTTTAAGACTAAAGTACGAGTAGGGGATTGCGCTCCTTCGTACTCTAGGAGTTGGGAGCTTGATGAGACTGATGGAGTTTATACTCTAAAGATGGATGGCTTTGATGATGAGATCTTAGAAGAGAATGATCGAGAGCTATACTACTTCATTACTAAGGGTAAGAAGAAACCTATCAAGGTTCTTGAGAGTAGAAGCTTCAAGCAATGGGTTTACGCTCAATGGCAATCAGGAGATGTTTGGGGATATGCCCCGTACCTTAGCAAGTTCAAGAGAGATATTCTCGTCTTTGGTAATGCTAAATGGACGGAGATAGATGCGTTTGGAGATTGACTTCAAAAGGAACTCTCTTATAATTATAGTAGAGAGAGATAAAACATAAATGGAATTAAATTACAAGAAAACAAGTTTCACTAAGGTAAGTGAATTAGAGATACCTGCTAGCTTCTTTAATAGAATGAAGACAGGTTCAGATATGGATAAGGTTTTTGGTGAGGGTATCTTACCAGGAGCAGCAACTACAGTTACAGCAGTTGCAGGAGGAGGCAAGACTACCTTCTTGTTAGAGTTGATGGAGAAGTTAGATGCAAATGGTTACAAGACAGCATATGCATCAGGAGAAGAGAGTGTACATATGCTAGCTTATACTTGTAAGAGGCTAAATGTTACTAATGTTGCTGTAGCTAATGAGACAGATGTAGATAGGTTAGCTGCTGCTATGGAGAATCTAGATGCAATTGTTGTAGATAGTTTTCCTTCTTTAACCTCTACCAAGAAGATGAATACAAGAGAGCGAGAGAGCTATGCAGTAACTACTCTTACAAAGAAAGCTAAAGAGACTAACTGTGCAATCTTCTTTATTATGCATCTAACTAAAGCAGGTGTGTTGAAGGGTTCAACCTTAGTACCTCATATGGTTGATGTTAACATTAAGATTGAGAGAGATGCTGATGATGATAGGTTGAGAGTGTTTGATACTTATAAGAATAGGTTTGGTGCAACTGGTGAAGTAGAAGCTGAGCTAGGTCGTGAAGGGTTTAGTGGGTTTGGTGAAAAGAAGAAACCCCTTACAGATTCTGAGAAACTTGAGAAGGGAGTGCTTGAGATGGATCCACCTACCATTACTGAAGATGCTGTAATGGATACATTCAATATCTCAAAGAGCAAAGCATATGTAACTCTTAGAAGTTTAGTAGAGAAGAATAAACTTAAGAAGTTTGGAAGAGGTAAAAGTGCTGTTTGGAAGAGAGTGTTAGTTGATAAACCTAAAGTAGCAGCTATACTTGTATAGATGAAAGTTGACATTCATACTAACTTAGAATGGTTCCCGACTTCGAAGAGCTCTGATACTAGAGTGCATGCCTCTGTTCAGCAGATGGCAGACTTCTTAAATGTAAATGAAGTAACAGTTAACTTCTGCCTCTATCCTAGAGATGGTTATCATATGCTTGAGAAGTTAGCTAAGATTACTCCTCACATTAAGCATATTGGTGTGCAAGTACTCATGGGTGCAGAAGCAGCTGATGCTACAGCAATTGAGAGTGTTATGCTTGATGTAAATAATAGCATAAGAACATTTAAGAATGGTGGTTTGTGTCATGGTATCAAGATAGCCTCTCATAGAGGTTGGTGGAATAGAAAAGGTGAAGTAGACTCAGGATTTGATTATGGTAGAGGAGATTGTAGGCAGCTTACTAAATGGTTAAGGTCTATGCCTGATGGTTCTATTTGTTCTATGCATATGCAAGGTGATCCTATTCAGAACTCTGCTTCTATTCCTACTACTGTAGGTATGTATGCATATAAGAACCCTAACATTAAGTTCATTATCAATCATGCTGGTGACTTTGGTCAAGGTGGTCTTAGTAATAAACCTAAAAAGTATAAGACAGTAACTAAGAAGGGTGAGGTTAACTTCTTCCCTGCTTATAGATATGCTCACTCACAAGGCCTTATTCATACTGCAGTAGCTATGGCTAACACTATGCATAATGTTATGATTGATACTTCTGTCTATACTCCTTTCAAAGGTAAGATGATGGGTGAGTGTAGGTCATGGGCAATTGGTAGTGATTATCCATTCCAGATCAAAGCTGATAATGATAAGCTTAAGAGTACTTCTAAGATGATGCTTAATGAAGAGAAGAAGTTCATTAAGGACTTAGGAGAAGAGAGAGTCAAGCAAGCACATAAAGATGCTTATCATTGGTTGACTGCTGATATTGATACTCTTATTAAAGAGAGTGAATGGTATGAAGAATAAAATGACATTTGGATTAGAACTAGAACTACCTGATGTAGATACGAATGTAGAGATACCAGCTCATATTGGTAGCTTTGATATGAAAGACTTCACTATTGCTAACAGTGATGGGCTTGCTAATGATCCTAAGAAGAAGTACTTTTTAATTGGTTCAGAGGTCAATATGACTCCTACTGATAGCATTGATCAGATGATTGATAACGTAGAGAGCCTCTACTCTCTTGTTAGTACAAAGACTAATCATAAGTCTAACCTACATGTTCATATTGGTGTAGAGGGCCTTGTAGATGACTTTGAGAAGCTCCATAAGCTGCATGCATATACATACAAGCATGAGAAGTATATAATGAGTAAGGTTGATGCTCTTCCAGCATCTACTACTGATAAGATGGCAGAAAGAATTAAGCACTTATTGAAGTCACATCAGTATACATATGCAAAGAGTTATCAGGAGAGAATCTTAGATGCTACAACTTGTAAAGATATAGGAGATGCTCATCAACCGATTAGGAAGAGAGATGGTAAGAGACTTACACACTTACACAAGAGGGCTGGAATTAATCTAAGATCTATCTTTAGTCGTGGTGCAATTGAGTTCAGACACTTCTTTGGTACAGATGACTTTGACCAATATAGAGATGCACTTGAGTGGTGTAAGTTGTATGTAGAGAATGCTATCGGAGATCAAAAGCATCCTAATAAACTACTTGCAAGTAGAGAGTGGAACTTCCCTAAGATGGCTCCTTGGAATGAAGAGTTACAAATTATGTGGGAGTATACTAACCTTGAGCATAATAAGCGAGGAGAAGTAAAAGACAGAATCAACCAATTACTAAATGAGAATAAAATCAACAGACAACATCTTGGTAGTATGTTCAGGTAACATTAACCGTTCAGCTATAGCAGAGTATCTATTTAGAGCAGAAGGCTTTACTAGTGTAGACTCATGTGGTCTAGGTAAGACAGCAGCTAAAGGTTTACCTATGGCAAAAAAGATGAGAGCTCTTTTTAAAGAAGAGTTCAATCATACTAGCAAGCAGATTAATCAAGAGTTAGTTGATTGGGCTGATGTTGTCTTATGCATGGGACCAGGTCAGGTAAGGAAAACTAATAAGTTATTCAATACAGATAAGGCAGAGCTCTTTGGAGGTAAGAAGGTAGATGATCCACACTTTACTAATAATCATAAGGAGGTTGCTGACTATATTGATGTAGTCATTAAACACTACAAGTTGAGTGGTGATGTGCAGATGGTTGATAATATTGATGATTTCATCTAAAGGAACTCCGATATAATTAGGTATGGAGAAAAAGAATAATTATACAGTAGTATGGTCTTACAAAGGACTTGAGCGTAGAGTTGTTGTTAAGGCAGAGACGAGAGCAGATGCTGAGGATGTAGTCTACGAGAAGAATAAGCATCTCTTTGATCATGATGCCATTCATGGTACAGAGAATTGTGAGATTAAGTCTGTACGTAAGAACCTTGGATAGTATGAGACCAACTAAGAAGAAAGCTTATCTAGATAAGAAGGAGTTGAAAGATAATATCAATAGACTTGCTGCAGAAATCAAAGGTGGTGAAGAAGATGTTATGGAAGAATATGAGGAAGCTGTTCAGCAATTTGCTGAGTTGACTCGTTGTCAAGCTCCTGCCTCTGAAACTGATCCAGTTGCTTGGGATTTATTTTGTGAGTTAGCTGGAGGTGATCCAGGTAAGATTGTTTATGCAGGTGGTAGGAGAAGTTTAAACTATCTAGAAATGGTTAAGTTTAACCGTGGATATTGGAGATAGAGAAGATATAATATGAGTATGCAATGGCATGGTGGTAAAGGTTCAAAGCAACGTACAACTAACTATAGCGCTTACTCAGATAACTTTGATAAAATATTTAGAAAGAAAGATATGAGAGAAGAACTACAATGGGATGTATATGGAGATGACTACGAGTGTCCAGAGGCAGTTGACTTGCTTGAGGATGATGTCATCTCTTGGAGTGAAGTCGATGATGGTATTGAGATTAAGATTGTGCATGAATCTTACTCTGTAGGTGAGGCAGGTGCTCGAGGTGGTTCAGTCTTTACTGTACCTACTGCTAAGTTCAACTGTGAATACAAGCCAGCTTTCAGATGATTGATCAAAGTACAATTGATAAGGTAACAGTAGAGGTTACTGATTTATGGAATGATAGAGAGCTGGATTCACAGCGTGAGACTTTTGAAGAGACTCTCTTCTGGTATTTATCACATCTAAACAATAGAGTTTTAGAGGACTATTATGAGCAAAAGTAAATTAAAGACTACAGGTGAAGCTAGACAGTTTGATACAGGAGCAATTCGGGATTGTGCTGAGGGTAAACCACGGATGAGTCTAGTACCTCATGCAGCGTTGACAGCTGTTATGCATAGATATCTTGCAGGTGCTGAAACCTATGGAGAGAACAATTGGAAGAAAGGTATGAAGAGCTCTGTACTGTATGACTCTTGCATGAGACATCTTATGGCAGATTGGACTGGTGATGCATCAGAAGATCATCTAGGAGCTGCTCTTTGGAATATTATGGGTATGATTGATAATAGAGTTAATCGTCCGGATATGGATGA
>Ga0181390_1000044_pt1 | contig 41990 bp, 39 predicted proteins | sample 13SPOviralmetaG_FD_130085 | JGI IMG/M metagenome (GOLD analysis project Ga0181390, IMG submission 130085) | Marine viral communities from the oligotrophic San Pedro Time Series (SPOT) site, San Pedro Channel, CA, USA - 13 SPOT_SRF_2010-07-21 | ecosystem: Environmental > Aquatic > Marine > Strait...
GAAGCTTTAATCTCAGAAAAGGATGACGAAACCACCGATGAGGAGTAAGGTCAATGCCTTTCGTAAAGTTCAAACTCCCCTGCCCAGAGTGCGGGGGAAGCGACCCAGTTTCTATGAACGAAGATGGGTCAGCTTGGTGCTTTAGTTGCAGCACTTATTTTAAAAATTACAGCACATCGGAAGTGCCTAGCGATACGACAACGGAATTTGACACGTATCAACCAAAACAAAATGTAAATACTTTAACAGGTTCAACGCCTACTTTTAATGCCCTCACGGATAGAGGGATTAGTCTAGCGACTGCCAAGAAGTACGGTGTTAAATCTACAACTACAGTTGGTGGTCAGATTACAAGCCACCATTATCCATATTACAGCGGTGAAGATTTTGCGGGTACAAAAATCCGTAAGCCAAACAAGGACTTTGCGTGGACAGGGAACGCTAAGGATAGCAGTCTATTTGGTGAGCAGTTGTTCAAAGCAGGCGGCAAGTTTATCACTGTTACTGAGGGCGAGTGTGATGCGATGGCAGCATACGAACTCATGGGCAGTAAGTGGCCTGTAGTTTCTATTAAGTCAGGGGCACATGGAGGTGTCCGCGACATCAAAGATAATCTAGAGTTCTTAGAATCTTATGATGCCATTGTATTAAACTTCGATAATGATAAGGTTGGTAAGGAAGCTGTTAAAGCTATTGCCAAGCTATTCACTCCCGGAAAAGCTAAGATTATGACGTTGCCATCAGACTTCAAAGATGCTAACGACATGCTCAAGCAGAACAAGCATTCAGCCTATGTTCAAGCTTTCTGGGATGCAAAAATCTACACACCATCTGGAGTTCTTAATCTATCAGAACAGCTAGGTGCGTATCGTAAACTCCGATCAGAACGCAAGGAGGCTATCCCATTCCCGTGGGCAGGTCTTAATAAAAAGCTTGAAGGTCTTCGAGCAGGTGAACTAGTAACGCTAACAGGCGGCACAGGCTTAGGTAAGTCTAGTGTTACCCGAGAGATAGAACACTGGCTTATCAACAAGACATCCGACAACGTAGGCGTGGTAGCTCTTGAGGAGAACTGGAGCAGAACCGCAGAGGGCATCATGGCTATTGAAGCTAATGCCCGACTACACCTCGATAGCGTTAAAGATTCTTTCACAGATGACGAGCTTGACCAGTGCTTCCAGAAAGTGTTTAGCGGTGATAACGAGGGGCGCGTTTGGATTCATGCTCACCACGGTGTAAATAATATTGACGATATCTTTAGCAAGCTTAGGTACATGATTATAGGCCTTGACTGCAAGTGGGTCGTAGTCGATCACCTACACATGCTAGTTCTATCTACACTAGAGAGCGACGAGCGTAAAGCTATTGATAGTATTATGCACCGACTCAGGACTCTTGTAGAAGAGACAGGCTGTGGGATGATATTGGTCTCTCACCTGAGAAGAGTTGATGGTAATCGTGGTCACGAAAATGGTATCGAGACAGGTCTGTCACATCTGCGTGGCAGCCAATCTATTGCTCAGCTGTCAGACTGTGTTATATCTCTTGAGCGCAACCAACAAAGCGATGATGAGGTCGAGGCTTCTACAACCCGCGTAAGGGTTCTTAAGTCTAGATACACTGGCGATGTAGGTGTAGCCACCCATTTGTTATACGACCAACACACTGGGAGATTGTCTGAGATAGACCATCAAGCAGGAGAAGATTTAATTGGAGATGAATTATGAACCTAGTATTTGACATTGAAGCTAATGGCTTAGAGCCAGATAAAATATTCTGCATTGTTGCTTATGATGTAGATACTCGTGCAACTTACAAGTACGATGTAGATAACTTAGAAGATGGTTATAGACTTCTTTCTTCTGCCGATAAACTAATTGGTCATAATATCCTATGTTACGACATGCCTGTAATCAAGAAGATTGCGGGTGTAGACCTGACAGATAAAAAGATTGTAGACACCTTAGTTCTATCTAGATTATTTAAGCCGACTCGTGAGGGCGGTCATGGTCTGGAGTCTTGGGGCTATAGACTCAAGTACAGTAAGGGCGATTACGGTGAAAGCGAGGAAGCTTGGGAGGCTTACTGCCCCGAGATGCTTGAGTATTGTGAGCGTGACGTACTACTGAATGTAAAAGTTTATCATGCCCTCAAGCAAGAGAGCCGTGGGTTTACACCACAGGCAGTGAGACTAGAACATTCGGTAGCTGCTATTGTTAATCAACAACGAGACAACGGCTTTGTTTTAGATGTACAAAAAGCTATGCTACTAATTGCCGAGCTTAACGATAAATTAGAGGAGGTAAAGCAAGAGGTCCACAAAGAGTTTGTACCCCGCGTTAATATCACAGAACTCTACCCTAAGTATACGAAAGCAGGAGTACTCTCTAAACTCTCTGAAGACTTTTATGGTAACGGTGTCCGACTCACCAACGAAGAGTGGGAAGCCATGAACAAAACCAAGAAGCCTATCAAGCGTGAGACAAGCACGGAGTTTAACTTAGGTTCTCGCAAACAGATCGGAGAGTATCTGATAGAGTTTGGATGGAAGCCTAAGAACTATACACCTACTGGTCAGCCTATCGTGGACGAAGGGACTTTAAAGAAAGTTACAGACATCCCTCAAGCCCAGATGATTGCACAATACTTAATGCTGCAGAAACGATTGGCTCAGGTCAACAGTTGGATAAAAGAACTAAACCCAGACACAGGTAGGATACATGGCTATGTTAACCCTAATGGTGCAGTGACATCTAGAATGACACACTCACACCCTAATACTGCTCAAATACCAAGTACCAACTCACCTTATGGTGAAGAGTGTCGCGCTTGTTGGACTGTACCAGAGGACCACAAACTAGTAGGTATTGATGCGTCAGGGTTAGAACTACGGATGCTTGCACACTACCTCGAAGATAAGGACTATACAAATGAAATTCTCAACGGAGACATTCACACAGCTAACCAAAAACTTGCAGGACTTAAATCAAGAAATCAGGCAAAGACATTCATCTATGCGTTACTATACGGAGCAGGAGATGCAAAGCTTGGAACAGTGGTTGGAAGAAATAGAGCAGCAGGTAAAGAACTTAGACAATCATTCTTTGATAATCTCCCATCATTTAAGACTCTTACGTCTAGGGTACAAAGAGAAGCTAAGCACGGATTCATTAAAGGGTTAGATGGGCGTAAAATAACTGTGCGCTCTGAACACGCAGCTCTTAATAGTTTACTGCAATCAGCAGGAGCTATTGTAATGAAAGAAGCTTTAGTTATTCTAGACAAGAAGATCAAAGATCAAAAGCTAGGTGCTAAGTTTGTAGCTAACGTACATGATGAGTGGCAGATAGAGTGTAGCAATAAGGATGCTAAGCGCGTAGGAGAGTTAGGCATTGAGTCTATTGTCCAAGCAGGTATAAATTTAAAACTCAACTGCCCGCTTGATGGAGACTACAAGATGGGGAGTGGTTGGCATGAAACCCACTAATCAGCTAGAGTTTGAAGCCTTTATAGATGATGGCGAACTAGGCTCAGAGGAAGGAAAGGTTTGCAGCAAATGCAAAAAGTTCTTACCTCTAAGCGCCTTTAGTCCTACCAGTGGTGGCAACTATCTACGACCTGAGTGCAGGGCTTGTAACCAAGAACTGACCAGAGTCAGAGTTAAACTTAGAGAAAAGCACGGTATGCCGCCAAAGGATTATGTCTGCCCAATATGCAAAGGCAACGAAGAAGATGTTAAAGGTAAGGGAAACACTCGCAACGGGTCTTGGGTTATAGACCATTGTCACGAGACCGATAGCTTCAGGGGTTGGCTATGCCACAAATGCAATAGGGCATTAGGCGGGTTCGACGATGACACATCGCTTCTACATAATGCTATAAATTATTTAAAAGGAAAGTTGAAATGAAAAAGCTAGAGAATGTAGTACCCGATATATACTCACATCTTGAAGATCTTTCTCGCGGCACTGCTCTACCTATCAGCGAAGAAGAAATAGATAAGGTCGTGGCTAACATGAAAGAATCTATTATGGCATGGGCTAGTCCATCTAAGCGTAATAGAAACTTTACAGTTAGAATGTCTAACATAGGAAAGCCTGACAGGCAGCTATGGTTTGAAAAGAGAGACACTGACACCGCTTCAGATATAGATGGAGCTACGCAGATTAAGTTCTTATACGGTCATCTCTTAGAAGAAGTTGTACTGATGCTTGTTCGGATGGCGGGGCACGAAGTAACCGACGAACAGAAAGAAGTGTCTGTCGATGGCATTACAGGACACATGGATAGCAAGATAAACGGAGAAGTAGTCGATGTTAAAACCGCATCAAGGTTCGCCTTTAATAAGTTTAAAGAGGGTAGACTAGCACAGGACGACCCCTTTGGTTATCTGGGGCAGCTTGCCGGATATGAGAAAGCAGAGGGCACATCTAACGGGGGCTTCCTAGTTCTAAATAAAGAAAGCGGTGAGCTATGTATGCACATCCCAGAAGACTTAGATAAACCTAACATAGAATCTAAAATAGGTAAGCTTATACCCGCCTTAGATATTGACACACCTCCTGAACTTTGTTACTCTCCTATAGAGGATGGCAAGAAAGGCAATATGAAACTACCAAAGGGTTGTTCGTGGTGTAAGTATAAACACCAGTGCCATTCAGATGCTAATGACGGACAAGGATTGAGAGTCTTTAAATACTCCAAAGGTCTCACATATTTCACTAAGGTTGTAGTTGAACCAAAGGTTGAGGAATTTCTATGAATGGTAAGAAAGCAAAAAGAATAAGGCGGCACTCTCGGGTGCTGCTAGTTTCTTGGCTCAAGACATTATTGAGTGAAGAAGAAGCAGAGAATGTAAGTATAAAGAACTATAAGCAAATGATGCCTGAGCAAACACACGCCTTTGTTCAGGACAAGTTTCTACTCAACGCCTACCACCCAAAGTGGATCGTTAAGAAGATCAATCAGTTGACCGCTATATACTCAGATTTAAAAATAGAAGATGTTAATTTAGAGTTGATACAGCGGCAAGTAAATAAACTTCAAGGAGGCTAGGGTACATTGAAAAATGTAAGGAAAGGATTCAGGAAGCAGAGAGTGAAAAGACCAGTAGAGAAAGACATCCCTAAAGGGTATGACTCGAACTGGGAATACGAACTACATCAGGGTATCCTAGATAACTGGGAGTTCCACACAGACAAGGTGCCCTACGTGGTTGAACATACTTATAGCCCAGACTTTATCAAGACTTTAAACGGTAAGAAGATTTTACTTGAAACTAAAGGAAGGTTTTGGGACTACGCTGAGTATAGTAAATACATCTGGATAAAAAAGATTCTACCCGATGATACTGAGCTTGTGTTTCTTTTTGCAAATCCTAATGCACCTATGCCTCAAGCTAAACGTAGGAAAGATGGCACTAAAAGAAGTCACGGTGAGTGGGCAAGTGCTAATAACTTCCAGTGGTTCAGTGAAGATAGTATACCTGACAACTGGATTAACGCTAAAAAGAGAGAGGACTTTAACGATGAGCGTTGAGAAAGACACTACCGCGAAAGATTGGGATAAACTTAGAAGTCCCTATTGGAAGATGTCGCGAGAAGAAGCGGGAGAAGATGTAGTTAATAACCCAAGCCATTATAACTATGGAAACATTGAGTGTATTGAAGCCATTGAAGAGAGCATGACACCTGAATCATTTAAAGGTTATCTAAAAGGAAACTGCCTTAAATATCTTTGGCGCTACGAGCGTAAACATAAATCAGAACAAGACTTACGTAAGGCTCAGTGGTACTTAAATAAACTTATAGATAAAGTAAGTGGCTAGTTGGAGTAAAATGTAATGAACGATTACAGTAGGAAAGATGAGAGAAGAGATCAGTTCCTAAGAAAGAAAAAATTTAAAGATGTAACCTCTTCTTATAAACTTAAAAAGTTTAAGAAAGCTGAACTTAAAAACAAACGACAAGTAAAGGAAAACTAAATGGACAAGTATCAACAGTTTATACATAAATCACGATACGCTCGATGGCTTTCAGAAGAAGGTAGGCGTGAGACTTGGGAAGAAACAGTACAAAGATATGTAGACTTCTGGGTTAACCGCAAACAAATAGACAAGAAAACAGCTGAGCGTTTGTATGATGGAATCGTAACACAGAAAGTAATGCCGTCTATGCGCTGTATGATGACAGCAGGTGAAGCATTGGACAAGGACAATGTAGCAGGGTTTAACTGTAGCTACCTAGCTATCGACTCGCCTCGAAGCTTTGATGAGTTGATGTACGTTCTTATGTGTGGGACAGGTGTCGGCTTTAGTGTTGAGCGTAACTTTATTAATAAGCTTCCTATTGTAGCAGAAGAGTTTCACCCTACAGATACTACGATTGTAGTGGCTGACAGTAAGATTGGTTGGGCTAGTGCATTCCGTGAGTTGATTGCTATGCTGTACGCAGGTAAGATACCTAAGTGGGACATGAGTAAGATTCGTCCTGCAGGCGCTAGACTTAAAACCTTTGGCGGTCGTGCTAGCGGCTCTGCTCCTTTGGCTGACCTGTTCCGCTTCTGTGTAGAAGTCTTTCAGAAAGCAAACGGTCGTAAACTAACAAGCATTGAGTGTCACGATGTTGTATGTAAGGTTGCAGACATTGTAGTTGTTGGAGGCGTTAGACGTTCAGCACTTATAAGTCTATCAAACCTATCAGACATTCGCATGGCTAAGGCTAAGACAGGTGCGTGGTGGGAAGCAGATGGGCACAGACGACTAGCTAACAACAGCGTAGCGTACACCGAGAAGCCAGACTTCGAAGCCTTTATAAACGAGATGAAGACTCTATACGAAAGCCGTGCAGGTGAACGAGGATTGTTTAGTCGTGTCGCTGCTCAAAACATTGCAGCTCGTAATGGACGTAGAGATTCTGAGCAGGACTTTGGTACTAACCCTTGCTCTGAGATTATCCTACGCAGCAATCAGTTCTGTAATCTATCTGAGGTTGTTGTACGTGAAGATGATACAGCTGAAACACTAAAAGAAAAAGTAGAGTTAGCTTCTATCATTGGTACGCTTCAGGCTACTCTCACAGACTTTAGATACCTACGAAACGTCTGGCACAAGAACACAGCTGAAGAAGCACTACTCGGACTAAGCATGACTGGTATCATGGATAACAAACTATTGTCTGGTCAGGAAGACCAAGAAGAACTAGAAAAAACTTTGGAGAACTTAAGAGATGTCGCTATCGCAACTAACAAGAAATGGGCTAAGAAGCTTGGTATTGAACAGTCTGCGGCTATTACATGCGTTAAACCTAGTGGTACTGTTTCTCAGCTTGTTGATTCTGCTTCCGGCATTCACCCTCGTTTCTCTAAGCATTATATTAGGAGAGTCCGCTCAGATAAAAAAGACCCACTTGCAGTCTTTATGGAAGCAGCAGGATTCCCAGTAGAGCAAGATGTAATGTCAGAGTCTTCTGTGGTATATAGCTTCCCCGTTAAAGCACCTGACTCTAGTGTAGTAGTAAAAGAAGTAGGTGCAATGGAGCAGTTAAAACTCTGGAAGACCTATCAGAACTCTTGGTGTGAGCATAAGCCAAGCATCACTGTGTACTATACAGATGACGAGTACTTACAAGTAGCGCAGTGGATATGGGATAACTTTGATATCTGCTCAGGCATTAGCTTACTACCTGTCAGCGATCACGTTTATCAGCAAGCCCCTTATGAAGATATAGATGCAGAACAATACACTCAACTGTTGGATTCTATGCCACAGAACGTGAACTGGAATGACTTAGTTTACTTCGAGCAAGAAGACAACACCACAGGCTCTCAAGAGTTAGCGTGTGTTGGCGGTGCTTGTGAGATTGTTTAAGAAGAAAAAAGAAGCTACTGTTGTAGGCTTCAAAGTTCTTATAAATAGCGAAGGGAATGTCGTGACAGAAATGTCCGGCATCCCTGAGCAAGACTTACATACAGTCTTCAAGGGAGACGAACTAGAGATCATACGATCTATTGTGCGCTTAGCTAAACCTAAACTACAGGACATGCACAAGTTCTTAGAAGACGAACTGAGCGCCTTGAACCATGTTAAAGGTTGATGGATTTGATGAAGCAATAATCGGGACCGCCTCAAGATGTGGTAGTCCCGATATACTTGCTTATAATGTAGATAAGATTATTGAATTAATAGTAAGAAAAGATGGGATGGCAATAGACGATGCGTGGGAATACTTCGAATATAACATTCTATCGAGCTATATGGGCGAGACCACCCCAATCTTTATTTTTCCTACCATTTAACTTTATGCGACCAGTAACGTGCAGATAGCTTAGAAGGCTTGCTATCCTGTGCGTTATGTCGCGCATAATAACTCTTCTTTCTGGCTTTATCCTTAGCAGTAGTAGGATTCTTTCCTGCTCCCCTCACTCCCTGCTGACCAAATCGAATTGTTTTTATTTTATCGCCTACTTTGGCGACAACCACATGGGACTTCTTAGGGTGGTTAGGTGTACGCTTAGGTTTATTAAACCCAGATACACCTGCTCTAGCTAATCGCGGGTCTTTCTTTCTCATCGTTTCTTCCCCTTATGTAAGCCATGTCGGGCGTGTTGCTTACCCTTTCTGGTGGCTTGCCGTTTCTTTTTATTAGCTGCCGCTAGTTTCTTTCTACCTGCAGCAGTGGACTTCAGCTTAGCAATAGTCTTTTTAGGTGCATATACCTCACCAGTTTTTGAAGACTTCTTACCGCTTGCCGTAGTCCACTTCTGAGCTGTCCACTTCTTTAAAGACCTTTGTGGTTTACGTAGTGTTGTAGCCATTACTTATACCCTCCACCTGCTTTCTTATATTCTCTAGCCAACATCTGAGCCTTCCTAGCTGACCACTGACCCGCCCTGCCGCCTTTAGAACCTGCTTTAATTTTATTAAACAGTCTCTTACGCATTGCGGGTTTAGTATAGTTTCCTGCCTTATTAACTGTAGATTTTTTCTTGGTGGGCATAAGCGTTACCTCACATTTTCATTGCTTTGTTCATGGCTTTTGCGTACGGATCTGCACCTGTTTTTACACCGTATTTAGTTTTAGGTACTTTGATAATCCGGGGGCTTACTGGAGATTTTGCCATACGCTTTGGTGCAGTCATGGCTTTACCCATTGTCAGTTTACCGCCTACTCGTCGCATACCTCCAGAGGCCGGTCTCATAGTTCCGCCAAACATACGACCAAAGATACCGCGACGAACGCCAGATGTTCTCTTAGCCTGTCTTTTAAGAGATCCAAATAACCCGCGACCCTTGTAGGCGCTTTTAGAAACTTTAGTACCGACTGCGCGTTTCTTACCTATAGCTGTTCGAGTCTTACCTAAGATTCCTCGTTTCTTGAAGCGGTTTATCATAGGGCTTCCTGTAGCGGCCTTTCTTTTAACACCTGTAAGCTTAGCTCTCATTGGGTTTGTGTTTGTTCTTCGAACCATGCGCTTTATCATGCCGCCAAACATACGTCGTTGTCTTGTGGCAGTAGATGGACGACCTCTACGAGAAGTAGGTGCCCCTATGCGACGACTAACTCCTGCACGACTTCTACGTCTAGCTGCTGCTGATCTACGTGCTGCTAGGTTCTGAGATCTTGTGTTAGGTCTACGTGTAGGCGCTCTACGTGTTGTACGTGTTGTAGGTACTCGACGAGTAGGTGCGCGTCTGCGCGATGGCGCTCTACGTCTCATTGCAGCCATGCGTCTACGTGCCGCTAACAAACGTGCTCGTCGTTGAGCAGGTGTCATGCGTGTAGGTGCTCGTCTGCGCGAGGGCGCTCTGCGTTTTGCTGCCGCTGCTCGTCTACGTGCCATGAGTTGATTATACGCTGCTGTGCCGCGTTTAGGCATTACTGCAGGTCTACTTGTAGTTGTTCTAGGCTTCAACCCCACACGCTTACGTAGCTTATTCATTGCAGCTTGTTTAGCCGCTTTAGTTAGACCGTACTTTTTAGTGTAGTTGTTAATTGCCTTAGTGCCTTTACCTCGCTTAATTGCAAACTTTTGAGCTTCACTTAATAGTCTCTTCTGGTCTCGACCAAGACCTGCTCTAGCTTTAGACTGGCTACGTCTCTTAGCTGCGGCTCTTTGTGCAAGAGTTTGTCTAGCTGTTTTAGACATTGCAATGCCGCCACGTTGTTGTGTAGGGGCTTTACGTTTTGCAGGGGCTGCTGCAGCTTTTCGTTGGTCTCCGTATTTACGGGTATAGTCTACCATTTGTTTTGTAATAGCTCCTGCGCCTTTCTTAACTGCACCTGCTTGAGCGCTTCCTAGTAATCTCTTTTGTGCTGCACTTAGAGCACCGCCCACAGCCTTCTTGGTACGCTTGGCAGGGGCTTTCTTTTTGTATGGCATAATAATCTCTCCTAAGTTTTATTTATTTCGGCTTACGCCTTTGGTCTTCTCCACAGTTCTCATAGCACCTAATCCAAGCATACCCATGAGTACTGGCATCATTGTTGATATATCTAATACAGGGACCGTAATGGTAGAATCGGCAACAGCAAGCGCAAAATTTGCCATTGGGATAAGAAGGTAGTTGCTCGCGAGTCCAAGACAACAAGTCCAACCAACAGCCGGTCTCCAACCTGACACAAATAAACTCTTGTGTGCCGCTTCTGTCTTATTAACTTCAATCTGCGCTTTCGCAAGGTCCTGCGCGTGTCTTTCAGCCATTGTCGATAGTTCAAACGCAATCGCATTCTTCTTGTCTTTATCCTCTATGAATTTGTCTAATAATCCTGTAACAGGTCCCACTAATGAATTTAAATTTAACATAGTATCCTCACTTCAAAGGGTTTGAAAGATAGTCCATACCATCCCACAAGTCCTGAATTTCCCTATTAATTGTTTTAAGTTTAGAGTCTAGCTTCTCAGCCTCAGCAGCTAGTAGTTCTGCTTTAGCTACTGTAGCCTTCATAGTCTCTATGTCTTTTTCTAATTGATTTACTTTGTCATCAACCTTCAACAGACTTGCTTGCTGCTCCGCTATTGTTTTGAGGTTGACACCTAGCTCGGCTAGTTTACCTTGAAGCTTTGAAACATCATTAGCCTCTAGCTCCTGCTCAATCAAAAGAACCTTTTCTTCAAGGGGTGTAATGTTAGGTATAAATAAACTTTCAACACCTTCTAGTCTTGAATATAAACTAGAGGCTGTCCACACACCACCGCCTATAGTAGTGGCTAAAGAAAATACAACAGCTATGTAAATTCCTTTTAACTTAACGCCACCGATTGTTAGTTCTGCATCTGCTAAACTCATTCGCATTCACCTGTCATAAAGCACTTGTAGCCTTGAGCTGTAGGACCAGTAAGATAAAAATCTGAGTCGCTGCCTGCAGCTAGAATGTCTACTTCGCTCATGTACAGATTTAAGCCTATGTCGTCACCACCATTCAGGTAAACGGCTGTTAAGTTGCGTGTTGTGTTGTAGCCCATTGACACCCACTGTGCATTGGCATCATACATAATACTTGTTTGCTCAGCTGTAGTGTTAGCGTTTTCAATGCCCTGCTCTAAAAAGGCTACTGCATCTTCAGAGTTTGCTACAGATAGATAAGCTGAAGCGTTGTTGGCGTGAGTTTCAATATCATCTACTGACTGATTGTATGTATCTACATCTTCTTGAGATATAGAAAGAACTTCTTGGTTTGAAGAAACAAACTCCAATACTTCTGCTTCCTGTGCAGGCGTGGTAGCTTCTTCAACTCTTTCAGTTACTTCTACTACTTGAACCATTTCAATAACAACGTCTGCAAATGTTTCAACAGCATTGCTCATTAACTCTAGTTCATCCATAGCCTTGTTTTCTAATACAGCCTTGATGTCTCCATAAGGCTGATAGTTAGTAGCAAAGCTACTTAAAGCAGCGTTGTAAGCATCGAGTTGCTCGGTACTGATATGCGCTGTAGAGGATAAACTCCCGTCGCTTAGTGCATCACCGTGGTGAGCATACTCAGTAGCAGCACCTACAAGTGTAATACCTGTATCAATTTGATTTACAATAGCAGTAGAGGTGTCTAGTAAATTATCTAGCTCACTTGATGCTGTTACGGAACTTAGCGCTAACAGAGATAATATCTTCAGCTTGTTCTTCATTTACAGTTTCTCCAATGTTTAGAATAGAATCATACCATCCTTTTGTTTTGCGGTTATAGTCTGGGATATAAATCTCAGGCTGCATTTTAAGAGCTAAGTAGGCTCTCTTTCCTGCTACTAGTCTAGAGTTTTGGAGTATTGGGCAGGGTGTACCTGATGTTAGCATAGCCTTCCAAACCTCTAGAGACTCACACATTCTTGATACTGCTGCAACTTTCATGCCTAAGTCAGACAACAGCTTAGCATCTCTACGTCTATCACAGTTAGGGTCAATGTCGTATGTACCGCTACTGAACCCTACACCCACTGTTTGTAGTGAGCCGCCTGTACCTTTGAGGCAAGTATCCATTCCGTTAGACATATAGCTCGGTGTGATTGCAGAGCCTACTGGTATCTCGCTGCTGCTTCCTGCCCCGTTGTAAGTGTTGCTAACTGAATCGTCTTGTGTGTTGTTGTTACTATTTGTAGTCGAGTTCTCACCGTGAAAAGTATTTAAACTGCCTTCTTGAGCATTATCTGCTAACACAGACACAGACATAAACAACATAAACAAAATACGAAACATTAGTATTTCCACATGACTGGATAGCTATCTCTAGTATCTACGTGTATAAAAGTCTTAGCCACTCCAATGCCTCCAAAGCCCATAGCCATCGCATTCTTAACTATCTGATATCTTTGAGCGCCTCCAGAGACTTTAATGTCTGCGGCAATCCCACGGGCGTGTGTGCCCGGAACAGTCTTACGCGCCTCAATGCTATGATTTTTACTTCTATATCCACTAGTTATGATAAACGGAAACCCACAGTTCTCTCGCAGCTGATCTAGCTTTCTAATAAACTCGATATCCATTTCATTTTCGCCAGTCTCTTGACAGTCAAAGTCTGACAGTTTAAAATATTTAAACTCCATTGTTACTCCTTAGTTTATTTGTTAATACCTCTGAAGCTACTAAGCCACCTTCTGCAAACATTGGTAATCCTTTTAGTATGTCTTCACGCATCTTATCTGTTACTTGCATTACTGGTAATTTAACTGGTTCACCGTTCTGCATTATTTCTTTTAGTTCAATTTTAACACCATACTTTTTAGCGAAGTTACTATCTAAAAGTTTAATAAGAGTTTTATCATAGAACTGTTTCATTTTTTCTCCACCAGTTTCTACGCCATCAACGACTTCAATCTGCTGATTTCTTTTTGCTTGCATCCGTCCAGTAGTTAACGCTACCTCATCATATCCACCATCAGCTGCTTCAATCATTGCTTTTCTTAATCCGAGTAGTGCCCATTTCTTTTCATTCTTAAACGGAAGATCTGGAACTTCTGGAGGCAGAGAATCGTCAATAGTTTTTATTTCAGCCCTGACACGTTTTTTATTATCTACATGCTCAGCCTTGTTTAAAATACCATCTTCATAATAGCTGTTTATTTTCTGTAACTGCTCAACAAGCTCTTTCTTTTTATCTTTTAACTCAGTAACTTCTTCAACTGTAAGTTTATTTGTGCCTACATTTTCTTTAGTAATGTACGAACCCTTAGCTTTCTGATGGGCATCGCTTTGAATTTCATCAATTAAAAGAACTTTACTGTTTCCGTCTTTAGGCTTAACATCTGCTAAACGTAGGTGAGCCACAAAGTTTTTAAGAGTGGGGAAATGTGAGTGAGTGAAATCCTTATCAATTTTTTTAAATCTTGTAGGGAGAGCAACTGTTATTTCTCTATAATTTTTGGTGTTACCGCCCTCAAAAGCAAAATCTAAGTGCATCCTGTTAGCTGTAAAGTCTAAATCGCCACCAATGCCCTTCCCTGTTTCCTGTTCCTCTATTCGCTTAAAGACTGATTCTACTAACGCTTCATAAGCGTCATCGCTTAGATCGTCCATACCTTCAAGCTCTCCGGGGGAGTTGTTTCGCAGCCATTGTATCGTTGCAAATTCAGGATCGTCTTCAAACATCTCTGCAATATCTTCAAACGAAGGCGCGTCAGTATCATTAGCCCCTACAGTACCTTTCTTAGTTTCAACATCAAAGTTGGTTTCTTTCAAGTGCTGCTGAATCTCTTCTTTAGTTACAGACGGCTTAGCGGCAAACTTATCTTTTGCTCCGGTCCACTCTAGCTCTTCGTCAGTAACACCTTTATCTCGAAGCCTTTTAAGCATGACATCACCTGTGCCTTCTTTTTGATCTAAGTTCCCGGCTTCTTTTTCTGCCTTGCTAAACAGACCTGATTCTTTTTTATCAGCAAAGTACTTTATAACTTTTCCAACGAGCTGACCTTTACTATACTTACGTCTTTCTTTGCTTTCAGAAGGTGTCATAAACTTAGCGGAGCTTTCTTTAATTAGCCTATCAATTTCTTTCTCGGCTTCTTTAAAGTTTTTAGCTTTAATCTCTGCTCCTAGTTTATTATTGTGTATATCCATAGGTCTACCGACAGTATCCATTGTCACGTATTCCCGAATGTTTGCAGCCGCTAGAGCTGCTTTAGGGTTCTTAGATCTTTGCGTGATAAACCCTAAAGCTAAGTGAGCTGCAGCGTCACCCTTACCATCATAAGCTTCTTTCTCTGGATATCGTTGGCGTTGGCTCTTAGCCCATTCTAGGTCCGCACCTTTAATGCCTAGCGCTTTTGCGATAACTCCACCCGAGTATTTGCGATTACGTACTTTGCCGCCCTCAGCCATCTTAAGACTTCTAACAGGGTTTAGCTCATCCATAAATGCTGCACCCGCTTCTTCTGCGTATGAAACTCCAGTATACTTGTTAATACGCGCAGAAGGATTTTTAGGTGCATTGGGAACTAACTCGCCTACCAAGCCTCCTTCAACCTTCTTAGTTCTTTCTTTTTTCTCAACTTCAATTTCTTGTAGAGGGTCGATCAACGAAGTGTTTTTAAAGTTAGAATAAAGGCTGTGTAGCTCAGAGTAAACTTTTCGTGCTGTCTCATCCTTACCTAAAGGAGTCTTCTCGTTAATTAAAGCGCGGAGTTTTCTGTCCGGCTTATCAGGATAAAAGTCTCCGTTTATTAATGTGTTGGCTTCGCTTTTGCTCATACCGTGATCTCTCAAGTACTTCCGAGTTTCCCGAGTACCTATTAGCATTTCGGAAGCTTTGACTTTACGATAAAGATCTTGAGATAGTTTTAGTTTAGTTTCTTGACGTTGTTTATAACGACCAACTATCTGCCCACTGCTTTTTCTATAATCAACACCGATAGAAATAACTTCTTGGGTTTTTCTTTTGTAATCCCTTACAGCAAACTTCATGGTATTTTCAATATCTAGCTCTTTGAATTTGAAGCCAGTCAAATGTGCAGCAAGCTCAGGCTTCCAGTCTTTAACCTTACCAGTACTTTTATTAGGTCTTTGATCGAAAGATTTATATAGTGTCGTAGCGCTTCCGGGCATTAGGGTTTCACCTAAATGATATATAAAGTTACCTGTTTTTTCAGACATAGATAGCCCCGGAGTAAATAACTCTTTTCCGTTCCTGTCTCGACCGTTAGAGTTCCATACCGCAGTTGCTACATCTACAATAGCATCTGTTAAAATAGCTTCGTCTACGTAAGGCTTTAACAATGTCATAGAGAAAGAGGCAGTAGCATCTAGAATACGTTTATCAAACTCTGCTTCAGTTATTTCTCCCTCCGTCCAAGACCTGTGTGCAGCACGGAAAGGCTCTTTAATGGCGCTATATGAATCAACAAACTGAGTATCGTTTGTGTATATCTTATCTCCAACACGCACCACGTTACGGGGCGAGTCTTTAGACCACGGAGTTTCACTAAGAACTGCAATTGCTTTCTGTTCTTCGTCTCCAAAGCCTGCCATCTGACCAGTAAAATTAGCTAAAGCCGCCCAACCTGTTGTAGTTACAGTAAAACCTGCAGCTCTTTTTAGTCCTCTAGCTTTTAAATCAGGGACACCTGACAGTATTTCCTTGCCTGACTGCTTAACAATATTCTTACTTGTTCTTACAATTTCAGCAGGAAATGAAAAGAAGCTACCGATAGGGAAGTCCTTAAGAGCTTTAATACCTTTAGGGACTCTATCGTAGTTAGGCATTGTGTTACGTACAATATCAGCTGCTTGTTCTTCTAAGACCTCAATAGGGGCTTCAGGCATTGCCTTACGAAGAGTCGCAAGCTCGCTGTTGTAGTAATTTATTTTATAGAAGTCGTCTGTAGCTACATATACTTTATCTAATAATGTTTGAGTCTCTTTAGATACGCCTATCTTTTCTAGGTTTTTAGATAGTCTGCTTGTTAAGTTATCTGCATTAGCTTCATAGCCTGCATCTAAAAGAGCACGGAACTCATTTACTCTTACGTTTGTGTTGATAATGCCAAGCCTTAAATACTTACCATACAAAGCGTCTAACTCTTTATCTCCACCTTGCTTAACAGAATTAGCTAGAGTTTTAAATGTTTGCTGCGCTTCACCACCATAAGGGTTAACACCGTTAGCTACACCGAACTGTGCACCACCTGTAAAGTTTCTAATGTGTGTAATGTGACTATATACAGTCTTCAGTTTTTGAGAAACGCCCTTTACAGTCAACATGCTTCTGTAGATGTTTCCAAAACTAATCCCGTCTCCCGCACCTGATGAAGGATCTAGAAACCTTGCAGTCTTGCCTTTAATTTCATCTAAAATTTCAGGGGTTGTGTACTGCCCGTCAAGGCTAGTATTAGTACCTGTTATCTGAGCACTGAAGGTGTTGTTGTCTCGAGGCTGACCTTCTTTAAAGATGTAGCCTCCTGTATGTCCAAGCTGCTCTAGGTTCTTATAAAACTTATTAGTTTCTAAAAGATTAACCATCTTACTTACAGTGATTAATACATTCTCACTAGGCTCAGTAACCTCACCCATTAAAGCTCTAATAGGGTCTGGGATATCTTTCTTTTGAGACAGGATATTTTTATTAACTTTCCGCACAGACTCAAAGTAGTTGGCAAACTCTGAAGGATCACCTTCTTTTAATATATTATCTACTTGATCCTTAGCTTGCTGTCGTGCAAAAGTTTCTGAAAGGTTGGGGTCTCGCTTAAGATTTAAATCAGTTAAAAAATCTTCTGCGTCTAAACGGACACTTTCAGTAGGTTTATAGCCTGAGTCTTCGAACAAACGATAAGAACGTCTAATGTACTGCCCAGAGTTCTCAACAATTGTTTCCTTTAAAGAATCTTTAACAGCGCTAGAGCCTACAAGTTTTGCAGACATGGTATCGATAAGTTCACGGGAGTTGATTACTTCTTCGGCAACATCTTTAGGAAGATTAAACTTTTCAACAAGATCAAAAACTTTATCTTCATGCTTCTGACCTCTGGTCCACGATATGTCCTTAGATAATAAATCAGTAACAGTATCCACCACCTCTTTTTTTTCTACTTCGTTTACGATGCTGTTTAAAGATTTTTGAAGTCTATTGGAAATGTTTTCAGCATGAGCAATTACTTGGCGTTGTGCATACTGAGAGTCTTCAAAAGCATTGTAAGCCTTTGGAGTAAAGTATCCACGAGTAGTTAAAAAACGGTTTAAGAATTTTCTTACTTTGCTATTAGCTTGTAGTTGAACCTGTGCCGAACCTTCAGGAGTTTCGGTTAAAACTATTTTATCTTCAGGTACTTTTAAATCTGACGTTTCTTTAGCTTCCTTTAAATATTGATATACTAGCTCGCCACGTTCTTCATCTGTAAGCTCAGGCAGTTTCTTCTTAAAAGTTTTATAAGCTTTCGCTCCTGCCTTTACAGTGCCGCCTAGTAAGTCAACCATTAGCCCTATGCCGCCACCTTCACCTATTAACTTAACGCGCTGCTCTAGATGGCTATCATCCTCTTTAATAGACATAAAATCAGAAAAAGTTTTTAGGTCTCCTTCGTCTAGAAACTCAGAAGCAGCGTTAAATAAGTTAGGCGCATCTGTATCCATTAATGCCTGATCTGTAAGGATACCAGAGATAGTCCCCTTAAGAAAGTTACCTGCTTTGGGTAGCGCAGTGCCTGCTGCTTTATAAAAGCCCATGCCGCCTGCTAGATAGGGGGCAAGACTAGCCACAGCGCCTGTTACAGTTTCTGTCGGCTGTACTTTGCCTTTTTCATCTATTAAAGAGCTTTTGAATTTATCAGCAGCTTCGTCTAGGCCTAAAAGTTTTAAAGGGGTCGCCAGTTTATCTACGGCTTGGGTGTTAGACTTGCCCTTTAACATTTCAGAAATTGCTTTTGTGTTAGTATCAGAAGGCAAAAAAGAACTTGCAATTCGAGTACCGATATCAATAGCTATGTTCTTAGGCTGCTCAGCTACATTTAAAGCTACTCTTGCCAAATCAGTAACAGGACTACCTGCGGGTTTTTCTCCAGTAAGTTCTTGTTTCTTTTTCTTAGCTTCTTCTGCTTTAGCAAAAAGCTGTCCGCTTGCTCGTATCGCCATACGTTTAGTTCCTTAAAGTTTGCTTCTGAAGTTATATGCTATATCGCCTAGTTCTTCTAGTATTTTTGTAGCTGTATTAATGTCTTTATTTTCTATTGCGTCTGCTACATCCATATTATTTGTAACTAAAGCGTTGAGTAATGTTTTACTTAGATCGTCTTTATAAGAATCTTTTAAAGCGCCATCTTGTTCCATAAATGTTTGAAAGATTTCAGATACTTTTACATACTCGTCGGTAGTTTTAATGTTAGTTAATTGTATATTTTCTGAACCTACCTTACTTGCAAACTCTTTAAGATAATCTGGATTCAACACAGTCCTTGCTTGAGTTGCAAAATTAAAATTACTTTGCATGGACTTTAACACTACAGATCCCATTTGTTTTGTATCAGCAGCTTCAATTACAGGCTTAGCTTCGGTGTCGCCCAGTATGTTAAACTTATCTTTTTTCTTCTCTTTTGTAATTGTATATAGTACACCGCCTACTTCTTTAAGTTCAAATGTTTTCTCAGTGATAAAGCGCTCTTCTTTAGGAGTTTTAGGAACTATCACATTTGCATAGTCATAAGCTGTAACTAAGTTTTTAGTTTTATTATACTCTTCCATTAACGTAAGTACACGCTTTCTATTAGGGTCATTTTCCTGAATAGCTTTGATAGCTAGTTGTTCTCTATCGGCCCTGCTTGTTCCTTCAAATAAACCTGTAATAGCGTTTGTAACAGCTCCACCAACGGTTAAACTCTTTGCAGATCTTATAGCATTTGCAGCGTCTAAATTAAACTCTTCAGTACTTTTAAGTTTTTTAGCTGCACTTAAAATTTCATTTCTTTTATCAACACGTTGTTTAGCTATAGTCGTCAGCTCCTTTTCAACTAACTGTTGATACGCAGTAGTTCCTACTTCGCTTGGGTCTGCGTTCATTTTAAACTGAGCTTCAAATGTTGGTCGAAGAAGGTCCTTTTCGTATTCAACAGGATTAACTTTACCCTTTTCGCTTTTCATCATGGCGGTATGCTCGTCCATAACAGAAGAGGCAGCATTAGTCGCATCTTTAAACAACGCCTGCGAGCCTAATATTTCCTGCTTGTCAGCAAACCTTTCAGCTTTGTTTCTTAGAAACGAGTTCCCGATAGACATGAGAGCTTTGGAGCCATACAGTATTAAAGCTTCTTTACGATCTCTTCTTCTGGACTCTGCCGCTATTCTATCGTTCCGTTCACGAACGCCTGATAGCAATGATTCACCTAGTTTGTCAATACTCATTATTATTCCTTTTATTTTTCAGGTGGGGCTAATAAACTATTTTTTTCTTCCTCTTCTTCAGTTCCTTTTGGAGAAGCTAATAAGCTTTCTTTTGGGATTTCTGGAAGACTGTCCATCTGCTGTTTAATCTTGTTGGTTAAAACCCCGGGAGGAGGAGTTGTAGTAGTCTCAATGCCTTTAATCTTTTCTAAAGCTTTTTCTTCAAACTTAGTTCCAGAAGTCTCTTCGTCTTCTATTTCATCAATATCTTCGTCCGTATAAATTACAGGGTCCACATCTATTTTCTCTGCTAGCGCCAAGAACATGTATATGACAGGTTCAATTAGCAGCAACATTAAATCTGGATTCCACTTACCTTCTTGGAAGCCTTTAAAAAGTAACACTTGAGCTAGTTCACTTAAAGGCTCCCCACCGGCTACTGCTTGCATTAACGGAACATAATTATCTTCATCGATAATAAGACCAAAGAGATACTCAGAAGCAGAGTGAATGCTAGTAAACTCAGGCTTACGCTCAAAAGGCTGCGGATTTTTTGGGTCGTTAGTTAATGACTGCCCCGGGACAGGTCTATCCATCTTGGCATAGAGGCTCATTAATTCATTTTCTTGCATTATGCAGCTCCTCGCATGTAGTTTTGATACGCATTATGTAGCGTAGCAGTTTGCCCAACAGGGTTCTGACTGATGAAATTTGTATTGTTTGTATACATACTAGGGTTGAATCCTGTGTCGTATCCGCCAGTCCCGATGTCTGAGGTTGTTGTATTAATTGTTGGGACGCTCGCTACAAAAGTGTCTTGACTCGGAATAGCGTCTGCATCGCTCATAGCCTTTGATTGAGCATAAGTTTCAACATAGGTTTCTGGGGCATCTAACACAGACTGTACAATAGCTTCCGGAGCTTTTGAAATTCCTTTAATAGTCTCTTCTTTAAGTTTTCCCGGAAGTTCTTTAATAGCTTCTTTAAAAGTTTTCTTAGGTGCTTCAGCTAAAAGACTTTCACCTACGTCGGGTTTAGGCATATCTGTGATTGTTACTTTTCCGCTTGTATCTAAATCTACATCTATATCAGGTAAAGGTGCAGACTTCGCTAAAGATGCGTTCCATTTAGCAGCTGTGTATTTATTAGTACCCGTCAGCGTGTCCACAGAGAAAAGGTTTTTACCAGACTCTGCAAGCTTAGAGGCTTGTTCACCTACTACTTTAAAAGTATCCTTAAAGTTTTTACCGCTAATGTCAATACCTTTACCTCCGTTCATTCCAAATTTAGAAGTCATCGCTTTAAACGGCACATCTAGACCTAGTGCATTAGCTGCTGAGCCTACAACATGCCCTATAACTTTAGTTACGCCACCCGTAATAGTTTTAAATACATTACCGGCTTTTGTCCCTACATTGATTGCAGCGTTCATAAAGTGACCTGCGCCTTTTAATAAAATATTGCTTGACTTCATAAGCCAACCTGTGGCGCTTCCGAGCATTGACCCGAGTCCGGGGAGCAGTAAGCTTAAGCCTATTTGTCCTACAATACCTAGCTTACCTACGAACTTACCTATTTTACCTATAGTTTTTTTAATAGATTTACCTACTTTTTTGACTACTTTTTTTACGCCTTTCTTTATTTTCTTCCACGCTTTACTTAAAAAACCCATTATTATTTCTCCGCTTACCTAAAAATTCTGTCAATTTTACTTATAATTGTGTTCATAGTTGTTCGCCCCTTTGCAGCGTTAGCTTCGTTACCGATGGCTGTGGCGTACAACTGAGCCTTTCTATTCTGTTCGTTCTCATAAGACGCATTTAAATAACTAGACTCGTCTCTGAGCTGTTGCCACAGTTGAGCCAGTTCCGCGTTGTTTAGATTAAAAACATTTTGAGCGTGTTGTTGGTTCGCTGCATTCTGTGCCGCAGTGTTTATAGTGTTAGCTTGTCTACGCCACGCAATGTTAGATTGCTCAACCGCTTGTGCATTTGCCGCGTTCCATTGATCTCTTTGAAGATCTACTTGTTCGTTAAACTTTTCTACATCAGCTCTAAGTTGCGCTGTAGCCTTTTCAGCTTCTAGTTCATTACCCGCTTCAATAGCTTCTTGTCTATTTATTTCTGTAGCATTAAACTGGCGCATAGCATTAACTTGGGCTGCGTTCTGTTGTTTAATTGTGGCAGAAAGATTAGACATAAATTTATCTACGTCTGTTTGACTAGCAGCGTTAAACTGTCTTGCTGCGTTTTCTGCTGACTGATTAGAAAGAAGTGTCTGTTGACGGCTTTGTTGGTCGAACATTACAGCCTGTTGTTTGTTGCTTACGTTTGTCATATCCATTTGCAAGAAGTTTTGAGCGTTTGTAATTGCAAGCTTTGTTTGTTGGTCAGCAGTTGCTAAGTCCATTGAAGCTAAAGCGGTAGCATTTTGCAGCATAGTTTGTTGGTCAGCGTTAAACTCTGTTTGTACCATTGTTTGCATAAATCTGCTGTTAGCTAACTCAACTTGTTGTTCTGCATTGAACTTAGTCATGTCAACATTAGCAACCATTGAAGCATTTTGAACTGCACGTTGTTGGTCTACATTTAATTGTGCAACGCCCATCTGAGCTGCGATGTTAGCTTGAGTAATGTTTGTTTGCATTCTAGCGTTAAGATTAGCTAACTCTGTTTGCTGTGACGCATTTAAATTGTCTGAACTGGCTGCGTTCAAAGCTGAGAGATTAGCAAGTCGCATTTGCTGATCGTTGCTCATATTTGCTAAGTCCATCTGTTGTTGGAACTCAGCGTTCTTAGCTAGGAAGCTCGAAGCAATTTGTTTATCTTGAGAGGTCGCCTCTTGAATAGCTTGAGCGTTGCTTTGAGCTAGCGGAACAGCGCTTTGGATAATAGCGTTAAATAGAGCATCTCTACCTACTGTTGATCTGGACATACCGCGAGCTGCTAGTTTATTCTCGACAGATTTAAGAGCCGGTCTAGCCCATGCAGGTACTTCGCCTTCTTCCATACCTGCCATTAAAGATTCCATTTGAACGCTTACAAGGGCTTCTTTAGGCAGACCAGATAAAGTAGTTTTAATAGTTTCTGGAAGGTCTTCCATTTGATCTGCAATTAATTCTGGATTGTCTGCAAGCTGTCTAGCAATTTCATCGTCTTTTAAGCCTTTACGTTTTAATTCTTTAATGGCTTTGTCTTTAGCTTGCGCTCCTTGAAGTGCTCGATTTTGCATTTCATTGTATTCATACATGCTCATAATTTGAGCTGCTTCACCTTCAGGAGCAGGAGTACCTAGAATAGCCTCACGCTGTTGTGCTTCCGCTTCAGGTGTGGGAGCTACTTTAGTAACTCTACCTGTTACTTTATCTACGTAAGAGCCTTCAGAGATTTCAAAGTCTTGTACTTGCGCTTTAGCGGCTTGCTCAGCCTGAGTGTCTCTAGCTACAGTCTCAGCCCGTTCGCTCAATTCAGGGGCATCTGCTTCAGCTACTTGAGATACTGTGCCAGTAGCTGCTCGAGTAGAGGCTAGATTGCCTGCTTTAGCTGCTGTCATTTCTGTAGCATCTACTCCCGGTACATTTTCTGTAACCGCAGTTTGGCCTACAGTAGCTGCAGGAGCCATGTTCGGTGCATCAACTGTTTGCGCTTTAACATCTGTAGGCGCAGCTACTTGCTCTATCATTCGATCAGGTGTGTCGTAATCTTCGCGTGTTTTTGCTACATTTTTTCGGGGGTCTGCAGCTACTAGCGCTTTGTCCGCTTCTGATTGAATCTGTGCAGTTGTTTTAGCTTTAGGTGCTTTTGATTTTGCCATTGAAGAAGTCCCTGTTGATTTCTTTACTGTTGTTTTTTTAGCCGGGGGAATTTTGCCTTCAGCCCGGAGTTTAGCAATAGCTGCTTGCATTTTTTTCATTGCTTCGGGGCTAAAGTTAAAGCTAAACCCTTTGCCCCGGAAGGCCCCTGCAAGTCCCATTACTTATTCCTATTTACAAGTTTTTGAACTGTATCTGATTCATAGATACGTAGACCTAGCCAAATGATAGTGAATAAACTAGCTATCGGTGGTAGCCACGCTGCTAAGGACATTACGCCTGTTGATGCTGCAAATACGTCTACAGCTTGCTTTGTTTCTTCAGTCATCATAGTATTATCCTTCGAAGTCTTTAACGGCTTGTGGCGTTGCGTCCACTACTGCTTGAGCCTGTGTTCGCAGTTTAGCGTCTTTTCTACCTCTAAGCCCTACTGGACCTTCTAAGGTATTTTGAGCTTTCCTGTAGTCCGCAAGTTTCTGATTAAAGGTATTCGTTTCAAGAAAAGCGCTGATGTCGTCTTCAATACTCTCCATAAAAGTATTAAACTCACCGTCATTTTTTCTTAGTGATCGCTCTCTTTTCCAAGCAGGAAAAAGTTTTTCTAGTTTAGCTTGAATTATTGTTTGCGCCTCTAGATCCGTAAACGGTTTTTCACCTTGTGTTGCACTAATCATTTAACTTACCTCTAATAGTTATTTCGCTCTGCTTTGTCATAAGCAGAAGTTTAAGATTTTCCAATCTAAAATACGCTTTGTCTCCATAAGTATATTTTTCATAATATTCGTCTGAATTTACATTATAACTCGCAGTATTAGTGCTAGGAGTTCTGATATTAAATTGTTCAATTTGTAAATTTTGAGGTATCTCACTCGGAATTATTCTTAAGCTATCAAACCTTATATAATCAGTATTATTAGCTGTTGAAAAATGGGCCGCAATAAAATAAGTAATTTCACTTTGAGCTTTAAATGTTATAGCTTGATCCTGTAAAGGGTTAAACGTCGCTAACCACGGTTTTTCCGTCCATGTCGTAGGATCACTAGGTTCTTCTGATACTAGACCCATTTGTATATTAGTGGAGCCTAACCGAGTAACGTAATCATAATGGAATGTGTAATACTGACCCGGGATAGTTTCGAAAGATGTATAGACTTGAGATCCATATATGCCAGTTGTCGTAGAATATAGTCGATATTGGCCGAAATAAAGGTCAAAATTTGTACCACTCGTACCTTCTGTAAAATCACTTGCGGATGTTCCAGTAAACTGACTATCTTTATAATTTACCCTTATTTCGTGTTCATTCTTTTGTGCAGCAAACTGGGAATCAATACTAATTTCGTTTTTTAAAGTTTTTAAACTTACTCCCATGTTATTCTCCTCCACCAATTGTATCTGGACCAAAGCTATGTATTGCCCTAGAGTTAGGTAAATTACCTGTTGTTGTTTTGAATTGTTTTACAATTCCTGAATATTCAGCGTATTCTGATTCGCTGCTAAACGCTAAGGTTTTAGTTTGTTTATTATAGCTTAAGCGAGCCAAGTCGTTAGACTCTAAAAACACATCTCGGTTAGCATCAAAAAGTTGTTTTTCTTCGTTATAGATTTTTAGAACTATAGCCTCATCGTTTAGCCTACCAGAGTTTCCAAATCTAAACAAGCTATATGTGTAATTAGAATCCATATAGATTTTTGTGCCATCAGTTCCGTGTACTATATCTATGTCTTGTGAGAAAGTAGTGTCTTCTAATTTACCATTAACATACAAAGAAAGCCTGTCGTTATAACGGCTGTTAGTAGTAGTGGACGTAGTATATGTCGGCCCATGTCCTGTAATAATAACTTGGTTCCACTCGCCATTAGTTAGGGCGTTGGCTGCACTGCTTAAAACAGCAGTCGAATAAGTAGTTCCAGTAGTTTTATAGAATAAGTTTACGCCATTACTGCTATCTACATTTAAAAGTGTTTGTTTCCCGTCATCGTCGCCTATAGTTATAATGTCAAAACCAGTGTCGTTACTTGTTTTTTTAATCCAAAACGAAAGGCACACGCCCGCTATGTTGTTGTTGTTGGAGTAACCATCCCATGTAACTACTGGGTTATTTGTAGCTCCTGTATCTGCTGTATATCCAGATAACGAGTTGCCTGTAGCTACATTAACTCTTTCTACATTATTAGTATCTGCTTGATCTCCGGGGACAATTACATTTGTAGAAGATCCTTTGTTTCCTTGAGTGTAAGGCCACGCCCCGTAAGAAAAACTATCGTTAATCGTTTCGGTAGTGCTGCCTGCTTTTTTATCGTTAAATATAATAGTTGATCCCGAAACATCGGTAGTCCACCCAGATATTTTATCTGCTTGAATTATAGAATATACAGAGTCTTCCTCTTTATCTTCTATTCCGTTTTTAAATATATGGTCCATGAGCATTGTTAAAGATATTTTAGAATTATCACTATTTGTAGATATGAACGCTTTAGCTCGCTCGTCCATAGCATATCCTTCTTTTGTTTGCGGAGGAAAGACTAAAGTGTTGCTCGGTTGTGATGTGGTCGCAGTGTGGCTTTGATGATAGAAAGACACGTTGCCAATGCCACCGTTGTTAGCCTGATCGCCCGGGGCAACTCCGTAACCTTTGTAACCCACTAAGTATGTGTTATTATCATTGCTCTCTAACATCGTAAAGACTCTACCGTCCACAACTCTTATAGCTTTTGCTCTTAGACCTGTTGTATTATCTACTGAGAGAAGTCCCGGCTCGTCTGTTTCGTTGTGGAAGACTTCAGTATGTCTACCGCTTCCTGCTCCTACACAGCCAAAATAAACACTAGCTTTTGGAAGACCGCACTTAGCTCCTGTCTCATTGGTAAATACTGACGGATTAAAATCTACGTAACCTGTCGATGCGTCTGTTCTTTCGCTGTAAGAAATTCCATAGTCTATTACTCTGTCTACATGTAGAGTATCGTCGTGCCCTAGTTTTCCTGAGTTACATATTTCAATAGTATTAGAAGCTCCGCTACTTGATCCTACATATTTTACTATTTGATCTTCAGCAAAATCATAAATGAGTCCCTTGTCAACAGTAGAGTGGCTGCTTTTTAAAAATATTTTTCCATTTTTTGCTTGTAGAAAATTTTGACCATAGCTATTATTAGTGCTATAATAATAAGTCTGATTGCTAGCAGTATGGTAATTAGCAGGAGGTATAACTTTCCACATTGGGTTTCCGGGCTTAGTTAAATCGTAAATGTAGATCTGACCAGTGCCACGAATATCTATAGCTACTTTTTTAGGGAACTTTTTAGTTGAGCTTCTATAAGTAGCATCAGCATCTTCAAGATACCAAGAATGGTATTCTGTTTTATTTCTCCAAGCTCCTCCATCTGTATCATAAGCAGTATCGTAAACACAAACAGCGTATGCTGTACTGCTGTGTAAATTTTCTGTTGTTTCTTCGCCTATCTCGCTAGGTAAATCGGTTAAATCGAAACCTCCCTCAATTGCTAAATTGCCTGTTATTGTAACATCTGAAGCTTCTAGTTTAATAGTCTCAGAATCTAACTTTAACTCAGCTTGAGTATTACCCGCGTCAGTAACAGTTGATGATATAGAAGAGAACGTAGTAGGGACATTAGTTTTGTTACCTTGTATTTGCAATGTAAAAAGCTTAGAGTCATCACTAACATTGGTATCTCTAACAGTTACTATTGAAGGACCGTATAAACTGTTAGATGAAAAGATTTTAACAGCTTGACCTGCGCTACCTGCGTCTACTATAAGTGTAGAGTCACTGTTGTTGCCTCTGCCTAATATATTGCTATAGTCTACAGTTCCACCTATAGCTGCCGTGCCGGCTACTGTTACATCGCCAGTAAACGCAGCACCCGATAGGTCTGCTTTGCCTGAGATGTCTACTGTAGCGTCAGCAAAAGAAACATTACCGCTTCCGTCAGTTACTAATGCTTGTCCGCTTGTACCGTCAGTGCTTGGAAGTGTAAAGCCTCCTGTAGCTACAGTACCAGATGCCTTAATGTTACCATTAACGTCTAAGGCTTCAGAAGGCGTTGATGTGCCTATCCCTACTCTATCATTAGTAGCATCAACATACAGCGTATCTGTGTCTACAATAAAGTCTATATTTCCAACCTGAACAGCAGTCGCAGTTGTATTTAATCGCGACACGTTGTCATAGTACAAAGTAACGCCACCGTCTTTACTTGCATTTATCATGTATTCATCTTCATCCGACAGGACCGCAAACGCACTTCCGTTTGTTTTTAATACTAAAGCTCCTTCACCCGTGTCTTCAATTATTGAATTACCACTGTCATTATGATAAATCGCTAAGTCACTGTCTGTACCAAACTTAGCTTTTACTCCATCGTTAAATAATACATCGCCAGTAAACGTAGCACCCGATAGGTCTGCTTTGTTTGTAACTAATGCCGCTATATCTACACCGTCTACTGTTCCTGAAAGGGAGATGTCTCCTGTAACGGTAATACCATCTGAAGTTGTTATTAATCTTTCTTGACCTTGCCCGTAATGAAGGCTTACTTCGTAGTCGCCTTGCCCCGTAAGTTTTATCCCTTTAACTAAAGGTATGTTACCACTACCTGATAGCTGTAAGTTGGTAGCAGATGAAATAACGAAGTTATTGTAAGAATGTAAGTCTGTAACACCACTAGAATTTGTTGATAAGTAAGTATTATCCCCTCCAAAATCATTGTCTCCAATTTCAAGTCTAAAAGTTTCGGGAATAAGAAGACCACCATCTGCTTCTATAAGTCCAGTAAACGTAGCACCTGCTAAGTCTGCTTTGCCTGAGACGGTGCTAGAGTCTACACTATAAACACCTGCACTATCGCGCTTCATAAATCCGTCGCTAGTAAAGTCACCATCAACAATAGCGTTAGCTCCTAATGTTGCTATATCTACACCATCTACTGTGCCGCTTACTGCGATGTTTCCAGTAACATCTAAAGCTTCTGAAGGATCATTGTTTTTAATACCTACATTGCCATCAGTATCAATACGGATTCCTTCGTTACCGCCTGCAACAAGGAATAAATCTCCGTCTGTTTCCGTGTTTTGGATAGTCATGTTTCCTGCTTCGGTTGCGTGTGCGCTACCATAAGAAGCAATAAAGCTTGACGCTGCGGCTGTATCAGTATTTAGATTGATACGCGAAGTATCTGTTTGTGTTACTGAGCCAAACGTAGCTAAGCTAGCATCAGCATCAGCGCTGTCTACATTTAAAGAAGAAACAAGACTGGTCGTGTTCAAGCCTAGTTGTTTCGCACTTGCGTCCCAGAAGATACCAGAAGTTGTGCCGTCCTCTGCAAAGAAAGTAATGTCACCGCCTTCAGAGATTTTTAAGCGCTCGACACTCATACCTTGACTTGGGTTTGTAGCTATTGTAATGCCTGTTCCATTACCGGCTTCTGCTGCGCTATAGTCAGCACGTATGTAGGCTTGTCTGGAATCCTCATTTTTAAAAAATATATACTGGAGATCAGCGTCTGTACTATCGCTCGATAATTGAAGGTTGTTCGCGAGGTAAAGCCTGTTAAATCTGCTGCTACCTGAGCCTAAATTAATCTCCCCGTCGTTGGCCGGGTTGGGGAGTAAATTGTCGCCTAGTGTTATTTCTGAATTCTGAGAACCTAAGGTTAGAGTAGAGGTAGCAGAGGATAAAAACGCTTGATTCTGTACTCTAAGCCCTAGACCATTAGTAGCGTAAACCTGTAATGCGCCTAATGAGCCTGCCAGATTATTAGTAGTATCTCGATAGTCGAACGAAATATACTCATTCGCTGAGTCTACATCAAAACGGGTTACTTGTAGCACTGCATCGGCTGCAGTTGATTCTGAGGTAAAGTATCCCCTACCGATACCGCTGAGCACTACTCCTTGTTCGGATTGAGCCGTGCCTATTGCTTCATGTCCGATTAAGAAGTTTCCGCCATCAAATCGAGCAAATTCATTGACACCAGCTCCGAATGTTAAAGGTTTACCGACCGTGCCGTTTATTGAAACTTTTCCAAGAGTGCTATCTGTGCTTCCTACGCCCTCTACAGTTATTGTACCAGTAACTCCGTCAGCTTCTAATTTTAGTTCAGAGCTAGGAAGAGTAGTGTCACCTGTTGCTTCAGCAAGATTTTTGACTTTTAGTGTTACAGGATTATTTAAATCAGTATTTTCAATATCTAACATTGCACCAGGATTCTCAGTACCAATACCTACGTTTCCTGCTGAGGTAATACGCATAAGTTCCGTGTGCGTTGCGCCTGATTGGAACTTAATATCGTCTGTTCCTGCGTGTAGAATTAAACCGCCCGATAAATCGCTGTCGGTTGATAGAACTCCTGAGTCCTGCCAAGACGAGACACCTGTATAATCACTAGCTGTTGCAGTTAAAGTTATCTCTCCATTATCGCTACGTGCAGTTACGTACGCTCGCGCCAGTGCTCCGTTAACATTATTATTGGTAAGGATACCAGTGTCAGCGCTAATACTGTGGCTAACGTGCAGTCGTGCTGAGGGGTTTATTCCTATGCCAACATCGCCTGATGAGTCGATAAGCATACGTGTAGTAGAGTTTGTTTCATCCCGAAAAAGTAATTTACCGCCACCGCCTATAATATTAAAATCAGGATTATGGTCGGTATCTGTAAATACCAGTGTAGGCACAGTGCCTTGTATATTAATGTTTCCAACAACGTCTAATGCTTGTGCAGGACTAGTAGTACCTATACCTACTCTATCATTAGCGCTATCAACATATAGCGTGTCTGTATCTACAGTTAAAGTAGTAGAAGTTACATTGGTGCTCGTTACATCAGTTGAAGTTACGGTAGTAATGTTAGCTGCAAGAAACGGATTAGCTACAGTACCTATATCGACATTAGAAGCTACAGGAATTAATGCATTTTCAGAAACATTTAAAATTTCAGTAGATGTATTGCCACCTACTTCTACAAAAAATTTAATAAGATTATTGGTTCCGTCAATCTGAATTTTGTTGTTGAAATCTGGATCGCCAATTTTAGCAATAGCTCCACCTTGACCAGAAGAGCCGTCGTGTGCGTGGCCAGTTTCGCTTGGGTCTGTGCTGTATGAAAAAGCGTCTTCTAGTTTTCCAAAGTCATTGTTAAACAGTGTAGCTGATATTACATTACCGTTTGCGTAAGTGCTTTGTTTGGTGTATCCTGTAGACATTTACTATCTCCTAGTCGAGGGGGCGTAATTAATATAGAATCCGTTAATAGTGTACGGAGTATCTTGGTTTTCTGTTAGTATTTGGAAGCTTGCTGTGTAGCCGCTTCCCTGTAAAAACGCTTTCATTATTTCACTGTCGCCTGTTCCAAATAAACTGATATCAAAAACAGCAATGCCGTAAACACCACCTTTAGATGTTGTAGGAAACTCAAACGTGCCGGGCTGTGGGGTGTTAATGTCGTTAGAGTTTAAAATAATATTCATTTTAACTGTTGCTGCTGCTTCAGGCGTTATAGAGAGCCTTACGTATTCTAAAGTCTTTGGAGTTCCTAAATCGCCAAAATCAAAGTTAGGCGTTTCATATACAGCATTAATGTTAGATTCTTGTAAGTTATCGTTTTCATCTAATTGATGAAAAAATTTTCCTTTATCGTGGAAGTATATAAATCCTTTATCGTCACCATGATATTTAATTTCAATGCCTTTATTATTAAAATCAGATGAAAGAGCATAAGCTTTAATACCACGAGTTTCTGCCCACTCAAAACCGTTAGCAGTTAAAGTTCCTAAGATGCCGTTTGAATCTAAAGTGCTTTCTGAGTCTTTAGAATAAAATAATCTATATTGAGACTTGCTTCGAATTACACAGCTAGTAATGTTATATTGATCTACTTCCGAAGCTAGTACAGCAATGAGGGCTTGTACTTGACGACTTACAGAGCTTAACTCAACGTCACCAATTCTTGCTGTACCTGCGATTGTACGAATACCATCGGGGGCTAAGAAAAGCAAGTCACCGCCAATTTCTTGTATGCTTCCTGCAGATAAGCAACCTACGTTTTTAGTAATAGGAACTACCGCTTCATTCTCAGCGTCGCCTAAGTTTATAACTTTAAATATACTGTTTCTGCAAAAAACTATAACATCATCACGGAAGCTTGTCAAGCCTACGATTTTTTCATCTAGTACAATGTCTCCGTCATAATGGGTAGGTGTGATACTAGTTACTCCACCGCCTGCATTACTATAATAAAGTGTATTAGGGTTTTCTACATCACCGCCTAGTACCGCCCTAGTTTTGTGAAATGTTCCTACAGATGGAAATAAGTTGCCGTTAGCATCAACATCAATTTCTTTAATATTTACAGTACGAGTTCCAGAGCTATCAAAGTCTCCTAAACCCGTAATAGTAATAAGCAACGGCAGATTAGCTCCATCACAAACAATAACTCGACCATGCTCTACGTTATCTTCAAAAGCTATAAACTGTACTTGATTGTCGTTATTAGTACGTTCTAATTCAACTTGATGAGATTGATGGGTTTCAGCTGTATATTCAGCACCAGTATAAGTTTCTCCCCCTGTAGTGTCTTGTAAGTGTATGTTCTGTACGTTTTCGGTAGCATCTACGTACGAGAAATATACTTCGCCTTCTGTTACAAATAAGACACCGTCTGCATATACTTGTAAGCCTCTTATCGGTTTATCGAAGTTTGTATTGTTAGGCGCTTGTGTATACTGAACATAGCCGTTAATTCTACGGTACCCGCCATCGGGGTCTACTTCATAGTTACGAAGTTTTGTCGCTAGTCCGGGGTTAGATAGGATTTCAAACTCATTAAGGTTTGTATTTAACCCACCTTTACACGAGACACTAAACGGTTGTGTGCTTGGCATTAAACTAATCTCACTCTATCGTCTTTAACATAAGAGGGTGTTGGTTCTATTAAGTTTGAGCGCATACTTCTAAGACCTTTTTTATAGTCTTCTTGGGCGTATGCTGCTGCTTGTGGGCTGTCTTTAAACTGCCACACATAATATCTTGCTCGTGCTGTAAGCACTGTAGAGTACATATCTGGAAACACAAGGGTATCTCCATGATTTACTAATTTTGTTGGTTGATTATATGCAAAAAACCAGACCTTATATTCTTTGTCTGGTATTGGACTAAGCCCAAACTTTCGAGAGTCTGGGCTTCTAATAACGCGGCTAGGTTCGCCATACGACTGATCTTCCGCATCATCTAAATTCTCTGAAACTCTTACATTATCTTTCCAGTCTTCTGTAGTGGTAAAACGTAAGTTGGCTCCTACATAGGGAGCTGTTTCGCCTGTTACGCCTACGGTAGTGATATAGAAGTTATCCCAATCTACTGAACCATAGTCGTCTTTAATATTTGTACTGTCAGTTTTTAAATTATACCAACGCTGTCCTGCTGTTGTAGATACAGATACATTTCCGTACATTGGGTCAACGTCTCCGCTTGTGGCTACTGACAAGAAAGGCCACTGCGGTTCTTGATTAATTATGTCAAAGTAAGCACGGTTAATAGAATTTTTAACATGTACTTGGATACCTCGAGCAGTTTCAAAACTTGAAGAATCCAAAGGAACTTCATTTAGCTCTCGTAAGATATCGTTAGTTAATTCTAAGAAGGTTGTTGCCATAATTGTTTAGCCTTTTTATTTTAGGAAAAGATCAGAGGGGCTTTGACACCCCTCGTCACTATTTGACTATATATTAGTCGATTGTGTAGAAGCCTTTTAATAGCGCTTCTGGACGTAAAACTTTACGACCAAACACATGTAGACCACGACAAATATCACCAAAGCTATCTTGGTCACGTAGGACCTCAGTGCTTGTAATAGTTTGTGCGGTTGCTACGGCAGACATGTGACCTGCAAGAACTACACCAGAAGCAGTGTCTGGCGCGTTGGTGCCGGTGAGGTTGTTAGTTTTGTACATATCAAAACCACGTAGTTTGCCTGATGATACTAGACCGTTACGGATTGAACCTTGACCTGCGTTGAAGTCTACAGATAGTAGCTTAGAGCTTGACTGAGACAGTTGCTCATAGAAGTCTGGACTTGCTACAAAGTAACGACCTTCTTCTGGAACATTAGCTTCATCAAGTTCACGAGCAAAGCGAGCCATGAAATCTAGAGGGTCTACATCACCTGTAATATCAATAGATGTAGTAGTCGTAGATAGATCACTAGCAACGGTATCGCCATCAGCAGCATCAATACCGATTGAAGTACCTGCACCATCAATCATTGCTTTCATTACATTAAAGTCGAACGCATCTTTCAAAGAGTATGCTGCAGAAGATGCTGCAACTTCTTTAAAGTTTACGTGAGACATTTTGCTTTCGATATCATCTACGATGAATTTGAAAGCATTCGCTTGGTCTACAACCAACTGAGTTTCTGCATCAGTAAGCAGAGTAGCAGCCGTGTCTGAGCCACGAGTGTAAGCAGATACTGAGATTGTAGGTTCTTTGATGATGTTTACAGAATCACCGAAAGCTGAGATCTCGCCCGTGTAGTCTGTGTTAGTGATTGCTTCTACTACAGAAGACTTACGGAAGAAGTTAAGTACCTTCTTCGAGTAGACTTCTGGTAAGAAGTAACCATTACCTTGATTAGTACCGCCTAAGTCAAAGTTACTTGTTGCGGAGCCGTCGACTCCAGTTTGGAATTTAGCCATTGTTATATTCTCCTAAAAGACAAAAAAAAATTAAAAATTATGGAGCTACTCTGCCTTCCATTATGGCTTGGTCGATTTCTTCTTCATATTTATCGTACTGCGCCATAGACAAAGCAGCGATTTCCCGCTGAGTCCAAATCTTAGGCTGCTTGGCATCTACTGTAGTTGTTTTAGTAGATACAAAATCCGCTGCCGAAGATTGGGGTTGTGACTGTTTTGTCTTAGCCTTTGCTTCTGTACTAATGCCATTTTCCAACTTATAAAGATCAATAGCTTTGACCGCTAAAGTTGCATTGTCTGGGTTACTATAAATCCAATCTTGAATTTGCTCAGGTTGGTTTTGTGCCCAGTCGTGAAACTGCTCGTCTGTCTTAATTGTTTCGAAGTCTGGATGTTTGGTCCGTAGAGTTTCTTCTGCTTCGCGTTTGCGAATAGCTGATTCTCTTTCTTCGATAACAGACATCTTAGCTTTTAGTGATTCAACTTGTTGCTCGCTTTGTAAGTGTGCAACAGTCTCCACTGTTTCATACAAGTCCGGATATTGAGTTTTAAACTCTTCAAGATCTTCAACTGACTTAGGTGGCGCGTATGTTGGTTCTGCAGCCGATGAGGTCATTTCAAGTTCTCGTTGCTTAAACTCTGCTATCTTATCGTCGTAATGCTTCTTAAGATCGTCGTATCTCTTTTTATAATTTGTTCTTTTCTTAGTCTCTGTCGCTGCTTCTTGAGGGGCCTCGTCATCGGGGGTAGCCTCTACAGCTCTAGATTCTTCGTAAAAAAGCCCATCCGCACTGCCTCTGCTTGGTCGGTCTGGTGTGTGCCAGTCCTTCTTGCTGTTGTATGGATTTGCTTCTGGTTCATTAGTTTCTTGTTCAATTGCTTCAGACATCGTGTCACTCTCCTTTTGGGGCTTTCAGTCTTTCAAGGTAGCTGTAGTGTTAGCTGTCCACTACAGGGTCTTGATACTTAAAGGTGGCCTCTAGGTTTAAATAAAATGATAAGGGGTTCTTGCGAAGTAGCCTTATCCCTTTGAAAATAAGCTTGGGGCACGGTTGGCAGCTAGCATTTGTTTCTTAAGCTGTTCTTCCGCTGTGGTATCATACATCGTCCCTGCCTCTTTTTTCTTTTCGGTTTGAAGAGGGTTGTCGATTCTACCGCCCATTGCTTTTTTCATTAGCCCACCATCATAAGCGCGTTCTGCATCGTCCATTGTTTTTTGGAGATTTTCAGCGCCTATTTGGTCGGTTGCTTTTCTGGTGAAAACAAATTCACCATCCGATAGCCTTGCGGGTATCGAATCTGATGTACCAGTGCCGGGACCTTCTACTTTCCCTTCACCGGAAAATTCAAATGCTTTTTCCATGATATCGTCAAAGATATCACTTAACTTGGAATCTTTTTGTAGCATTGCCGAGAGGTACTCTTGGTCCTCTTCGTTTGGCAGTGCTTTATCTAACATGTGCTCAAAGTAATCTTTTTGCATCTCGTCGTCAGGAAGTTGCGAAGCTTCTACTTCTGCCTTCTCTTCTTCTGGAATGTTATCGTAAGTATCTACAGGAGCTTCTGTTTCTTCTGTTGCTTCTACTGGAGCTTTGTCGCTTGCCATTTCTGGAGGCATAGCTATCGAGCCTTCTGCTTTCTTTTGACGTTTATGAGGATATACAGACAGCTCTTTAATTTCTTCATCAGTAAAATCAAATTTTTTATTTTTAATTTTCATGTAAGCATTATGAACTTCCGTAGCATCTAAAGTAGACACTATGTTTTCTCTAGGAAATATTCTAAGAAATCTTTTATAATCCTCTTTAGTTACTTCTGGAGAGTCATGGCCTATAGTTTCGTCTTTTTTAGCTACTGAGCCTTTTGAATATTTCAACTTAGGTACTTTCATTATTTTTCCTCAATTCTTTGACGAGCTTCTGTCACTTGTTCTTTTAAGTTTGTTAGGTTAGCCAGAGAACTCACTTTCCCCTGCTTGCGGTACAGCTCCAGTTCCGATGTTGCCACCGCCAGTGCCTGTAGCTCCAAGTTCCGGAGGTTGTTGAGGTGCTCCTTCAGCGCCTCCCATAGCTCCCGGTTGTTCACCAACGGACTCAGCTTCGCTGCCATTTCCTTGTCCAACATTTTGTGCTCCTATTATTTGTGCGACCAGTGCTGCTTCTTCAGGATCGTTTAAAATTTCATCTGGGTCTAAGTCTAAGCTGTATGCTAGTTCGCTAACAATCTTAGAGATCTTAACAAACGGTGCGATAGCAGGATTCTGAGCTGTCTGCAAGAAAGTGGTTAGTCGCTGACTGCGTACTTCTTTCTGCATCAAGCTGTTTGTGCCCATTGCTCTTACTTCTAAATCGCCTTCAATATCTAAATCACCCTCGAAAAACTGCATATTCCACTGGAAATAAGCTTCACCTAGCGGTTTTAACAGGTAATCATCTAGGTTCTTTACTACTGTTTTAATGTTCAAAGATGCTGCACCTAGTAGCATAGACATGCCTGATGCGGTACGTGTCATGCTTTGTACGCCTGTTTGACCGTGTGAGTAGCTTGGAATGCCTGTTTGTTCGTCAGCAAGCTGTCTAAACCTGTCAAACATCATCATGTTTTCGTTAGAAGTGTTAGGAAACTTAACGCCATGTATAGCTTGTCCGGGCATACCTGCTTGTCTGCGGAATACTTTCCCGGGATAGACTTCCATTGACTGCCCACCTACGAGAGCTGACTCATCAACATCAAATACTAGAGAGCCGCTTAACGCTAAGTTGTCAATAGCCATGCGAGCATGACCATTCATTATTTGTTGGGAGTCGTCCATATTCTCAGCAACCCCAATACCAAAGAAAGAATAAGGATTACGCTCGTAAGAAAAGGCATTGTATGGGATTCTGAACGGTGTAAATGGGTTAATAACCCCACGTAAAAGCTTACCATTACTAATCCAAGCATTAACTTGAACTTCATCTAAATCATCTACCTCATCTGGTAATTCCATGCCGACTTCTCGTGCATATTGAGCATCCATTACGCCCCAGTATTCAACTACTTCGAATTGATCTGAGCCGTAATCATCGGAACGGTGATCGTCCTTTAGTTCATGTTCGTAATCTTGTTCTTCGTAGTTAGCTCCCATTTCAATACATTCGCGGATTGCGTCGTCTTTGAAGTATGGTAGCTTAGCTAAAGCTCTTAGCTGAGAGCGATTGAGTTTATGTCTGTGGAAACTATACTCGCACTCTTCAATTGTGGTTGCACTTGGGTCTGGAAAGAAGTCCCAGATACTAACAAACTCAATGCGGGGTACACGCACAAAAAGAGGATTGTACTTCCTTTCATTGGTAGTTTCATCTTTAGTCCAACGTCCAATAGTTTTATTAAAGTTAAAAGGTCCTTTGACAATACCTGTTCCAAACAGGGCAGCTTCAAAGATAGAGCTACGCAGTTCAGAGGAGCCGTTAGATTCTTCGATCTGATCGTGGATAAGCTTCTGCATATTACGTGCAGCTTCTTTAGCCGGAGAGACTTCTAAGACTTGTGGGTCTGGTGAAGCGCCTTCTTTCAGTTTGCCTTCAGCTTCTGCTTTCTTGATTGCTTCTTCAAAGGGCGAGGAGCCATCTAAAAAAGTAGCTCCGGGCTTAAGAGTTTTACCGTCACCTTCATATCCTACGTCAAAAGGATTTGATTCTTTTTCTTCTGTCTTATTTTTCTCAGGCGCTGAGGTCTCTAAACCCGGAGTAGCATCAAGATGCTTGTAAGTCGAAACACCTTCTGGTATTTGAGTTTCACGTACACCAATCGGAAATTGTCCTGTACCAAAGATAACATCAACAAGTTGTCCAAAAGCTGCCAGTACTTTAGTCTTAGTTACTTTTACAAACACTGAAGACTTTTCAGATTCGCGGAACTTTACGCCTTTGCCGTAGATGCCTCGAAAGTTGTGGTAAGCTTTAAGCCAACGGGCTTCGTCGCTTTCACGAGCCATTTGAGCAGCTTCGTATCGTTCTTCAATTAGACCTACAAAGCGAGAACGTATGTCGTCCTCCATCTCCATGTCTAATCCGCTTTCGTTCTCTACTTCTTCAAAGTAAATTTCGTTAGAGGTTTCGTAGTTTTCGTTTTCTTCGTTCATTTAGTGTCCTTTAGAACTTTTTAGATATTGAAATGCCACGATAGCCTTTACTAGCGTTAGCTTTAATTGTAGTGTTTTTCCCTACTTTTTGTGCGTACGAATAGCTTTTACGGGTGTTGCCGAAAGAGTCTTTACTTTTGGTAGCAGTTAATGCGCCTTTACGTAGTTTTAAAGAGGCTGATAGAGTTCCTCTTTGATACTTATGATTACCGCTTATTGTGCCCTCTAGTGCTGCAATGTTTTTAAAATCTTTGCGAGCTACTAGTCCACCGTTGTTGTATTTCTTTCTAGTCATTTTAGTATCCAAAGGTTGAGTCAACAGGATTAAATCTTTTTTCCATTTGCAATTGACGCATTTGACTTAAGGTGTCGTTGATTCTAGGTCTTGACATTATTAAGTATCTAAGTGCATCGTATGCGTGATCTGAAGCGTTTGTGTTAACATCTTCAGGGTTAGATTTATCCAGAGGAATACTTTGAAGCTCACGTATCAGGTTGGGGCATGTATTAAATATTTGTACTCGTGGCCTACCGCTTTGTTGTAACTTCAAGTATTCGTGGATTTGTATTTTGCCTTGTATTCTATTCTTATCAGCTCTTCTAAGCTTGTGTCCTGCTCTTTGAAGTGTTTCACCGACTGTGGGTCCTGTAGTACCTGTACGACTCCAACAAGCTGTATCTAGTACTCCGGGAACTGAGAAAGGATCTTCGTATTCCATGTCCGTTAATTTATCAGCTAACTCGGAACCTGTCAAGCCTTTTCTGTATAATTCTCGATATATAATCAATGTACCGTCACTAGGATCAACTGCACCCCAAACACAGGCACTCTCTGAAGCGTAACCGTAGTCAATACCTTTTATTCTTTCCCAGTGTAATGGGATCTCAAACGGGGGTATGACATGTTCGTGTCTATCGAACTCTACGAATGCTGCGCCTTCTGCAACATCCCAGTTACCTTCTAGTAGTTGTTGACGTTGAGTTGGCGGCAATGCTTTCAGCATCTGCTCGTAACGTCCGTCTGTAGCTAAGTAAGGGTTATCGTCTAGTCTCGCAGGTATAAACTTTCTTGTTAGGCCATCTTGTCCCATAAAGGACTCATACGGTGGGCAAGGATCAATATATCTTTTCTTTACCCAGTTCGCTCCGGCACCACCGGGGTTAGCTGTACAACGCATATAAGGTACAATTTCAGAATCTGTAGTACGTAACCGCGAAGCTAAGTAGTTCCAACTGAACTCTGTGGGTAGATGTGTAATCTCATCAAACCCTATCCAACTATATGCTTGACCCTGATAGCGATATACATCTGCGTCTCGCTCCAAGAAACCAAACTCTACTTTAGCACCGCTTGGAAAGTTCCATAGCTTCTCTACTTCTTTGTACTTACAACCCGGGAAAGCCTTTGGATATAGCTCTCTGCTTTTGTCTATTAGCTCTCTTAGTTCTGGCATAGAGCGTCTAATGATTAAAGCCCTGTGAGCGCTCCTGTGAGCGTATCTAAGCGGGTCTACGAGCATAGCGTAGGACTTACCACCCCCTGCTGCACCACCGTACAGAACGTCTGTCTCGCCCGATGCGAGGAAGTCTTCCTGCGGGCCTTCGTTAGGCTGAAAGATTATGTTCTCTTCTGCCTCGGCTCCTAAGCTTTTTGGAAGTTCATCTAGCTCGTCTTGGGTTACTACAGAGCCTTCAGTTGATGGGCCTTTATTGTCAAGTTTATTTAAAGTCTTTTTAGTATTTTTTATTGACTTTTTGTAGCTATCAACTTTGGCTTGGGCTGCCTTCAATTTCTTTTCTTTATGCTTTACTTCTTTCTTTGCAAGCATCTTTGCTTTTGTCTGGGAGTGGTAGTTATATCCTTTACCTTTTGAGCCTTTTGCTCTACCTGACTTTTTGCGCGGAGTCCCGTCAACTTTTAATATGAAGTCACCGTTCTCGTCTGTTGCATAGTTCTCAGGGTTAGTGTCCCAATCATTCATATCTTTTTAGCGATCTTCCCCAAACCTGCGTGGGAGATGTTTCGTCCTGTTTTATGCTTTAAATAGATTGATGCTTCTCGTAGGCTCAATGTTCGGTCCTTGACCATTGGCAGAATCTTTTCTAGTTCTTCTAGTTCTTCGGGGACTGAGTGCAGCAGTTTATCGTTGTTTGGGTCTAAGGTATAGCCAAACGGTATCGTGCTACTCGTCCTCCTCTTCGTAATAGTATTCGTCGTCATCTTCATCGTACTCCATGTAGTCCGCTTCTAACACTGTCTCTTCTTTAGCGGGCAATATAAACAAACCACCTTGAGTGTTTACTGTTACATCAAGGCGGTCTGTTTTGCCTAATCCAACTCGATCTAGGATTTGTTGTGCGGCTTGTATACGCATGTTAGCTTGTGGTACTGGCTCAGTGCTGTCCATGATATCAATGAGCTTATATGCTGCTTTAGGTGCAGATTGTGCTAGGATGTTAGTCGCTAGATCGAGTATTTCAGTCTTTAAAGATTTAACAACTGAGGGGTAACTTCCTTCAGAATATCCTGCTAGTTCTGCGGCTTGCTTAGGATCACCTCCTACTTTAGGTAAGTTATCAAGGAAAGCTTCCTGCTTTTCGGTCAGTTGTTTGTTTGACATCTTTGTTAATCCTTTTTAGGCGGGTACTACTTTTGTGTACTTTACGCCACGATATATAAATACAAGTTCTTTAGTCATCGTATGATACCTCTTTTAGGTTTCTACGATTCGTTTTAACGCATGAACCTATGCGAGCTGTTGTTCTGGAGCTACCCAGTTCTTTATAACTATATAGTATATTATACACCTGTTTTAGAGTTTTGTCAAGCAGTTTATTAAAGTACTTGACAAAACTCATATCCATGTGTATAATAACTATATAGCCCCCCGGGTTATATATATATATATTAGATGAAATATACGTACTTATCTACACACCGGTTTAAAAGCTTAAAAGGTTTCTTTGCCTTTAAAGTCTTTAAAGCTGCCGCCCTAACTGGTTTACATCCAATTTCACCCCAAAATGTATAAGAATGTATATATATACGGGGTACCCCCCCTGGGCACCTGCCTACCCCAAAGACTCTAAAGTCTTCACGACCCGCACATCGTCTCCAAAGACTTTAAAAGTCTTCAAAGATTCCAGAGTATCGAACCTAGTTTACAAAACTAGAGAGACTTTGAAGCCTTTGTAGATTTTTAAATCTAAAAAATATCTCCAAAGTTTTCAAAGGTCTACAGAGTTTTTGAAGCATAAAGCTTCAACTCCAGAGAGCTTTGGAGATTTGGAAGATTCGAGACTCCCGAAGGGAGGATTGGCGCAAAAAACTTCACCGCTTCAAAGACTTTAAAAGTCTTCTAAATAAAATCTATGGCGCATACAACAAATTTATTATATAAATTCTCTACCGATTTTAGATATATATAAACTTTAAAATGTTTATATATATCTATTATGTTCTCCAATTATTAATATTTAAAAAGAAGTTCTTGTGAACTTTTTAAATATTAATAATTGGAGAACTATTATGGTTTCAGCAAATTTCAGC
>Ga0181390_1000046_pt1 | contig 41255 bp, 43 predicted proteins | sample 13SPOviralmetaG_FD_130085 | JGI IMG/M metagenome (GOLD analysis project Ga0181390, IMG submission 130085) | Marine viral communities from the oligotrophic San Pedro Time Series (SPOT) site, San Pedro Channel, CA, USA - 13 SPOT_SRF_2010-07-21 | ecosystem: Environmental > Aquatic > Marine > Strait...
ACCCTTGGCCTTCTCAATGGTTTTCTGCAAACGCATTACGTTAGCATACTTGTTAGCGAACAGCTGATCCATACGAGCCATGAAAGCCTGGAATCCGTTTAGGTTGTTTGGCTCAAAAGGCAACTCCGTCTGACCATCTACCTTCAATCCTATTCTCCTTGATGCCGAGCCCGTTAACTCTACTGCCTTACCCTTGGCCTTCTTTTTAGATTCAGCTGTCTCTTGAACCCCTGTAAGGTTAGTGCCTTCACCGATAAATACAGTACTGTTGTCTGTATCTATAGACGAAAGAAACGCCTGACCCTTTACAGAAGATATGCCAGCCCTTACTGAAACGGCCTTTCCTTGCTCTTCAGGGGTCAGTTCAGATACTTTTTTTCTCTCCTTTACTTCTTTTCCGTCTTTTTTGGATTTTGTTACTATCTCCAGGTCTGGGAAGATCTCAGCAAGACTGTAAGTGTCATCAGGTATTTTAGTCTCAGGAGGAGGCATTGTGTTGCCGTCGTTGTCTACTACTTTTTCGTATTCTATTCTGCCTTTAAATGGTCTCTTAGGGTCTGTCTCTTCTTGGCTGTAAAAACCAGTAATAGTTGAGTCTTCCTCAAGTCTAAAAGGAATAATAGTATAAGCGACAACCTCACCTAACCCAACACCGTCCTTTTCGTTGCCCCAAACGGAGTCATTGTGCTTTTTGTAGACCTCTTCTTTTCCGATGTTGGTCAACAAAGCATCAGCTATTTTAGTTCTTTCCTCAAAAGTGTATTCGTCTGCTTTTTTAGAAAGATGTTTTTTTACTGCATTAAACTGAGCTTCGGTTATGTTTTCAATGTATTTTCCAGCTAAGTGAATTTGACCTACTTTTCTAACAAAATCTCTGACCTCTGCTTGCTCTTCTTTAGATAAAGATCTATCGGCTGATATTTTCGATAATTTTTGTCTTAGCGTCTTAGCCTTTCCTGTTAGATTTCCTGATTTTGCAGCTCTTTTATTTATGGCTATTAAAAGCTGAGCCTCGGTTACATAAGGCATTTGTATTCGATCTCCGCTATCCGCAGTTTTTCCAAATGACCCATCAATAATATCTTTGAAAACACGAGGATTTCCAAGAGTTGATTTCTCACTTAGAAGAGTTTGTATTACAGCTATTCTACCGACAAATCCAGGATCAAGAACCTCAATACTCCCATCTTCGTTTCTTCGAGCAGCCCCCGCTTGGATCGCGGTTTCTACAGCCATGCCTACCCACTGAGACTCTATGGTAAAAGCGTCTTCCATAGACTTATGCGCTGTAATCATGTTAGCTGTAGCTATAAGGTCTCTAACCCCAGAAAGCAATTTAGTTCTATCGAAACCAAGAGCCCTAGTCAAGAGGCCAGCAATCTCTTGTAGGTCACCCCTGTTTTCTTCTTTCCCTAGGGCATTGCCTTTGCTTATTCTTAGTTTTCGTTTAGCCTGGCCTTGAGGGTTTGCCTCTCCTTCAGCTAAAGACGCTCCGTCTTCACGCCCCTCAACTAATATGACATCTGAATGCGCATCTATAGTTACCGATCCGTCTCCGTTGTTTCGGATGCTGTATGCAAACTCACCTGCTTGATCCTTAGGGACTAAGAAGGCGAAGTCCTCCATTGTGCTGCGAACTGCATCCCCGTACTCGTTTTGAAACTGCATGTTTCTCAACCCTTCTGTGAAGATGGTGTCGCTAAACACTACTGGAAGGTCAGACTTACTTTCTGTTTCAGAGCCACGACTATCAATAAACAGCTCAGTTCGACTCTCTTTTCTAGTTCCTGTTTTACTTAGCCCAACCACCTCCAGTATACTCCCCACTAAGGACTCGGTAGCACCATCCCTGTCTGCGGACGTGTTACGACGATCAGCAGCTCTTTGATTGGCTGCAAACTTCATCTCGAATGGAGTCTGTAGCTTCGGCTCCATGTCAACAACCTCGCCCGTAGACTTGTCTACTTTAGGTCTTGGTGGGTTTATTGTTTTGCTTTTTCCGTTTTCACCCACGTAAGTGAAGTTGCTCAGATAACCGCCTCTCTTTCCGTTTCCAGTCTCCTTGATCCACCAGTTTCTGAAGTGCCAGTAATCATTGACAAACACCTCATCATACAACTGATATTCTGCACCTATCTTGTTGATAAAGGTCTTAACATATGTAACCTTCTTTCGCAATAGGTCTGGATAAGCTGTTGATTTGAATCCTCCCTTTCGCATTCCTAGATCCCTAGAAGCTGAGTTCCCTGAGTTTGAAACTAACTCTCCAGAAAACTCAGCGCCGCTAGCTTCCGCTTCCCTAAACTTATTTACAAACCCTTGAAGATCAGACTCGGTTGGCTTAAACCCAAATATTCTTCCAAGCCATTCTAAAGCTTTTTGTATTGCCCCTTTTTGACCAACAATATTCGGATTATCTAAAAGGTACTCTAGAATAGTAACAGCTTTTTCTTCTATTAGCTGCTCTTCCGTGTATGGGTTTTCAGAATTTGGACCGTATTCTGCGTCAACTTTAGCTTTAATCTGAGCTATCAAAGCTTTTAACTTAGGGTCTTTTATAGAGGAAAGCTCTTCCAAAAACTGTTGCTTCTGCTGTGGGGACAGCGTTCTAAAAGCAGCGTGTATAAACTCGTGTCTTATGGTGTCACTTTTCTCAAGGCTTTGATCTTCAGCTTCTTCTTCTTTGAGTTGCTTTAAAGCCTCTAGGTTTATGTGAACGGTCTTGCCGTCCCTGAAGAAACCAAGTGATGACTTCTCACCAGTGGCTTGAAAGAAGCTATTATTGTTTGTGTGAACGACAGTGTTAATCCCCATTGGGGCAAATGCTTTTACTAAGTTGTTTAACTTAGTTGACACATCCCTCAAAACCTGACTTAACGGTCCGTCACCCAAGGCTGTTGGGGTGTATGTTCCGTCTGCGTTTGGCTTAACCGTATCTCCCTCACTAGGGACGTATTCAGGGTCTAACTCTAACTCAACGTCCTCCTGCGTCTCACCTTGCTGATCCTGTGCGTCGTCGTCTGTATTCTGCTCAGGAGAGTTTGCTTCTTGAGCCACCTCAAGGGCCTCTCGCTGTTCCTCCATCTGACCGTCTACTTCTCTCTGAGCAATTAAATCTGGATCCGTCTTTGCCCTCCAAGCCTTCTCTTTAGTTCCCCTCTCCTTGTTTACTTTGTCAAGCTCCTGCTTGTACAGCTCATCCAATCCCTCAACACCAGCAGATTTAGCCGCTTCTGTTTCTAACTGTTGCTTCTTTTCCACTAAAGACTTAATCTCCTGAAATGTAGCCTCCTGAAACTCAGGGTCCTTTGATGCCTTATGCTGCTGAACAAGAGCGCTTATAGCTCCTTGAGTCCTAGCGATTTCATCAAACTTTTCTGGGTCTGCCTGAGCGATTAAATTGTACGCTCTAGCCATAGCTGACTGGCTGGCCGTAAACTTTTTAGTGGCAATCTCAAGACGCTTCATAGCATCCTTCTTGGCGGTCTGCGTGGCTGCCTTATTAACAGCCTCAGCTGCTTTTGCCTGCTCCTTCTTGGCGTCAATAGAGGTTTTGTGCATTGTAGCAAGGGTTGCCTTTGCAGCGCCCCCTACTGTACCACTGAGACCTCCAGCAAGTCCACCCATAAGCAGGCCAGCTGTCGCGCCTTCAAGAACCTTTCTTCTGAACTCACCGTCGTCAAAGTAAGCTGACTCGTCCCCTCCTTTTATTCTAGCTGATATTTCGTTTCTGTACTGAATCGCAGCGGTAGCACCCTCTGCAAACACCTCCTCGGTAGCTCCTAGCAGGGTAGATCTAACTATATTCTTTCCGTACTCTTTTATCGCACTGCGCTCAGCGGTTAGTATGTTTCGCGTCATTTTGCCTGGACCGAAACCTCTAGCAAATATATTCCCCAAAACCATACCAGAAGCCACTTCAGCTCCAGCTTGAATCCCTAGGTATGTGAACCTTTCGGTTCCACTAAGGTTGTCATACCAGTCCTGTCCTACGTTGTCTGAGTGCATCTGAGACGCAACAAGAGCATCTGACACAAAGAAAGCCCCTGTTTGGTTTATTCTTCTCTGAGCTTTTGCAGATTCAGAAAGTATGTAGTCAACGCGATCATCCATAGCTTTTGCAGCCTTGTTGGACATCATGCGCATGTTTTCTGGATTTCTAGCTAGTATCTCCCCCTCTTTTCTTAATGACTTCTTCCCAGCCTTCGCGGTAGCGCGTTTAGCCATACCTTTAGTGGTTCTTTTGAGCAAACCCTTCGCTATAGCCGCACCTCCAGCCAAGTCTAAAAGCAACGGGGCCGACTGAACCAACTGATCCATGCCAGCGCCAAAAAGCTGTCCAGCTGTAGCCTCTGTAACTCCGCCTCTATCCATGATCTGTTGAAAGTCAATGGTTCGAAGAGGACCTTGCGAGGAAGCGTAAAGCTGTCTTCTTGCTTCGGGGCTAGAGAAAGACGCCCAAAACAAAGGGTCATCAAACCCAACGCCTAAAGCTCCTTCTTTTTCAAATCTTTGAAGCCTTTCGTATCCAGTCTCTACTTCCCCTGACTCTTGCTTGGCTAAAAACTCCTCATCTTTCTTAGATGGATCTCCTCCAGCTAAATCGTATATAGCGTTAGCTGTTCCTAAAGCGCTGTCAGCCACTTCATTCATAGCGTTATTAAACAGCCTTCCAGTTTTCCTGACTGTGTTGCCTACAAAGCTATCGGTGTAAAGGTCACCGACTTGTCCGCTTTCGTTGAAGTCTATCTTAGCTCCGCCTGTCTCGTTGTAGAAGGCTGTCTCGAACTGCTGCTGCTTCTCTGGGTCGTTCTTTATAAAGTCAGGGAGTATCTCGTTAAGACCTTTTCCCATTTCTGGGAACTTAAAAGAGTTTTGAAACGTAAGACCATACTCATCATACATGGCCTTTAATGCATTATCTTTTGACTTAGGATTAGAGAAACTAAAGCTGTTGTAGTGATTTTCCTTGTCCGCAAACTGATTGTAGTTTGTAGCTCTCATAGCTTCGATTTCTACAGAGTCTGGGTTTTCTTTCCCCTCAAGGCTTTTAAAAAAACTCTCTGAATCCATTCCGCCTAGCTCAAGAATCTTGTTCACTCCCGCTGTCGTAGCCTCTTCTTCAACTCTTCCAAACTGCTCGTTAGACAATACGTTTTGTATCTCTTGGCTGTAATCCCCTAAGCTGTATTCTTTTTCGCCATCAACAACCCTGTAATCGGCAGTTGGTCCCTTCATCATGTCAAGCACATGTTGTACCTGTCTTGCATGAGCTTCGTCCATACCCCTTGTGTATGCTGAATACTTGTTGTTTTCTGGCATATTATGTTGTTTTTCCGTCAACGTTGATGTCGTCACTCATAGCTTCAATGTCTTCTGCTGATACAGCATTAACATTTATGCGTCTGATGTCTTGGACTTGTTCGTATGGGTACGGAGTTATATTTAATGAATCCTGCTGATTCCCCCCAAGAATAAGTACATTTCCATTTTCGTCATACCCAGCAAAGAAACCAACATGGTATTGAGAGCCTTTTGATGTCTTTCTCATCTTAACTACAACATCACCAATCCTTGCGTCATAACGCCCATCAGACTTAGAAACACCTTCACCAATTGCTAGATACTTTTCTGCCCTTCCTAGGTTGTAAGGGTCGTCCTTCTCCGTACCCCCCTTGGTCCGAACGGAAGATAAATCAAAGTCAGAGTCTGCCCGCATGATCATGTCGGCGCACCAGTATGCACACCAAGGAGGCACAGGGTCGGTCGTTTCACCAGCATCGATCTGAGCCCTTTGACTTTCAAACAGAGAATCTTTTACAGCGGGTCCAACCACACCTGAAATCAGCTCTGCAATAGTTTCCTCCATTTCGGATTCCAGAACGCCTGGCTTTACAATTCCAAGAAGAGTTTGCTTTGTTGCCTCTCTCTTCTCTTCTATTGGTGCGTCCACGCTAACCTCAATTGCCTCTCCAGAATCAATAGAAGCCTCTATTACTGAAGCGGCTTTAGGGGCTCTGTCTTTTATTGGCTCAAGATTAACATTAACAATACCTTTAGGATTTATTATTGGATCTTTATCAAGGTTTTGAATTGCTGACGCTTTCTCGGTGTATCCGAGCGCGTCACTCATTTTTTCAAGCTCCTCGGTATGCTTGATGTTCTCATCCATCTTGATTTTGACACTCGGAGTGCTCTGCTTATTAGACAGATCATTAAAATTGTTTTTCAATACATCAAGCTCTTCCTGAATAGCCTTATTCTGCTCCGTTGGGGTTAAACCATCAATCTTCTTGGCTAATTTCTCAGACGGAGTGCTTGACCTGAACCATCTGTCACCCTCTTTTACTTGTTTAAGGTACGAGTCAAATTCTTCGTTTGAAGAAAAACCTGAATCATTGCTTGAAATTACACCTAACCTTTCTTCAATCTCTTCTTTTTCTTTTTTCTTCTCTTGAAGCTTCGAAATAGTTTCAAGATCTTGATTGGCTTTTGGGGTTGAAGAAAGACTGCTTTCCAGTTGTTGAATTTCAAAATCCAGGTCTGCTACCTGAGACTCTAAGGTTTCTGACACCTTAGCTTCTTCTTCGCTCTCTTTGACTGCATCTTCTTCACCTTTTTCTCCGCCTTTTCCGCCTTTTCCGCCTTCTTTTACTGTACCTTTATTAACACTAGACGTACCCTTCAAGTCTGTCTGTCTTGAAATAAGATCAACTAATCCCGACTCACCTCCTATCTGATCCATAAGCGACCTAGCAGCCCCTGTGGAAACTCCCACTGTCTCACTTTGAAGCTCACCGTCTATCTCATAAACCATAGTGAGCACGGTGTCGTCACCCTCTCCGCTAGCGTTTACGTAAGAGACTTTAACCGAACCCGCATTTTGAAGAGAAACCTCTGGCTTTACAGGCTTCTTAGTTTTAGGGTCTAATATTTGATAAGCGTTAACGGAGGTGCCGTTTACCTCAACAGAAACAGAGCCAGAACCAATCCTAGAAGAAGACATGTCAACCTGATAGTTGTCGTTCCAGAAATCCTCAATCTCTTTAAGATAACTTTCTTTTAATTCCGATTGACCTCTAAGGTAATCGCCTTTCTTTGTCGTTACCTTTCCGCTCCCGTCTGTTACATCATTCTCAGCTACATCAAGCCAACCTCCCTCTGGCTGATCCTCAGCTAGGCTAGCCCTGTAGGGCTGTTGTATGCTAGCCGCCTTGGGGTCAAAATCCCTTGACGCTTGTGAAAGCGCCTGTTCTACGCTGTTAAACTTTAAGTAATTATCAGCAGGAATTAAGTAACTGTCTTTTACTACCTCTGGCCTAAACAGATAAGAAGGGTCTATAGCAGAAACGCTAGAAAGAACGTTTACTCTTTCCCCTGAAGGCACAAAGCTTCCGTCGCCTAAGTCAGACTCTATAAGTTCAAACCCCGTTATTGTGTAGTTTCCTGCACTGCCTTCGATTTGAATATCATCCAAACCTCCTTTTTCATAAGCTCTGTATCTCGCGTCGTAAACCTCTTTGTTGCCAGCAAAAGCCTGACCGTCGGGAAGCGTTACAGATCCGTCAAGGTAGCCCCTGTACGTGCCAGCAGATGCCTGACCTATTTCAGTATTGCTTTTTGCTACATTGTAAATACTTTTTAGAGTATTGGTATCCTTTATAAGGTCTTCTTTGCTCTCGTATACTTCACCTGAATTAGGATCTAAGTGACCCGATATCTTAGCCTGTAAATCACTTATAGTGGGAAGAAAGGCTGGATTTATTCCAGTAGTGTCAAAGCTGTAGGTGTCTGCTATTTGCTTTTCCCTGAATGCCCTATTTCTATCTTCTTGAGCTAACTCAGCATTAAGGTTCTGCTGCCTTCTCTGGTTTATAAGATTGGCTTGTTCCCTAAGCTTATCTGAATAGCTTACGCTTTCCCCTATTTTAGCTACTGGCATTATGCTTCGTTAAATTGTGGTTGACTAAACACCTCGTGAACAGCATCGTATAGGTTTTGCAACTCTTCCATCGAAGGCTCACCTCCTTCTTCTATCATTCTAGCTATTTCGTCGTACTGCACCTTGATTGCCTCTCCCTGTTCTGGGTTGAGTATGTACTCGCCTCCAGTAGCCTCTCCCTCCTTCACCCCTGTCTCTTCGTCTATAATAGCCTTCTTGTTGGTGTCGTGGTTAAACTCACCCTCTGTCTTCTGTACTGGCCGCTGCTCCTCAAGGATACGCATCATAACGTCCTTGTTCATTTTCCCACCTTCTTCGTACTTTACCCTTCCGCCATTTTTCGCTCCAGTAAAACCAGAAACAGTAGCCTGAACCGCACCAGAGGCAATGTTTGCAAATGCATTTCTTCTGTCCTGCTCTAACTGCATCTTGTTTTGTGCGGCCATAGTAGCGTCAGCAAACTGTTCTTGACTGTCTTGAGCCAACAGATTAAAATCTTTCGCCTGGTTTTGAGACAGCACTTGCTGCTCAAGGCTGGCTAGCCCTTGCATAGCACCTAACTCTCTAGATAGATCTGCTTGTTGTGTAGCTTGAATAGCCTGATTTGCCCTCGCTGTAGAGGCACCAATACCCCCCATTAAAGCTCTGGGGTCTGAAGACAAGGCAGCTAACTCTGTGGCCTGGACCCCTTGCATGGGCGACAAGTCTGTTGGTCGAATACCAGCTGTAGCTAGGTCTCTTTGCGCTTGAGCAATGCCAAATTTAAAGTCGTCTTGCTTACCCCTTGTTAGACCCCTCAAACGCATGGCCTCGTCGTACAACCCTTGCTGCTTATTGATTCGACCTTTAGATCCAATAAGATCAGCTATACCGCCCACTACTGCTGCCCCTCCTTCAAGAACCCCTTGATACGGGACTACGCCAGATGCTTGGTCGAGATAAGAGCCACCCTCATTATCTTTCTTTAATTTACTCATGATCTGCAAATTTAAGTATTTTGAGTTAAACGCTTGTCAAGCTTAGAGAATTCGTAATCTACGTTAATTGCGTGGATTTCCGCATGCTTATCCGTTTGTGTGGATATCTCTACGTTAACGTAAGGGCCTCGTAGCTGATCACCGTCAATTTCTGGTTTTACTGCAAACACAAGCTGGTTGTTGTATAAGACGGTGCCTTCACTAAAAAATATGTTGTTTTGAAACGGTGCAACTCCAAACGAATTAATTGAAACAATTTTATACGCCAACATCAAAAGCACCTTTCCTTCATATTTTTTATATCCCAAAACATAAAGAGCAAGAGGGTCAGCGGAATACTGTGAGGACCCTTCTGGTGCAGGCGGCACGTCAAACAGTTCTAGCAATGACCCGTTTTGTACGTTATAAAGACTAACGTTAAACGTTTTACTATACGCATAGTCTTCGGGAATAAAACCCTCTTCAGCAATTACGGGGAATAAAGTAAAGCCTTGTAAGTCTTCATAATTACCTTCGTATATTTCATCTCTAAAATCGCCGCTAATTGTGAAAGCGTCCCCAAAGCCATACTCTTCTGTAAGGCTGGAAACGGTAAATGGCTTGCCAATTATGTTTTCTGTCGAGTTCAACACGTCCCTTGGCATCTCAGCATACTGAAAACCTTCTTTCTTTTCAAAAGAAGATATACTTCCCTTTTGCTTTTCTTTACCCTCGTACTCTAGATTAGTGCAAACCTCTGCCGTCCAGTTCTTTGTGTTTGTCTCTAGCGATAAAGACTTATAAATCTTAACCGCAGAAGGGTCTTGATTAGCAGAAACTGTAATAGATGACTTGGCGGCTGGGTTACCGTAGAATTTATTCCTAGTAGATAGCTGATCGTGAAGCCACACGCCTGAACCGTCCTTTGATGACAGCATCTTATTCCCAGAAGTCATATAACACGTTGGGTCAAAGCTGTATCGGGAAGTCCAGGTATCGGACCTCGTAGAGAAAGCAAACGTTTTTTCGTTTATGTTTATCTGCGCCATCTATTTTAAAATTGGAAGGCGATGTCATTTGGTCCGTACCCTTCTTCACCAAACTGAGGACCTCCAAAGACCTGCAAGTAACTGATGAGATCGGAAGTAGTTAAGCTGTTGCTTTGGTCGGCGTCTGCTTTGCACTCAGGCTTTATGTACTGAGCTAAATTAAAGTATTGACTAATTGTCATCGTTCCGTCATCAATTAACCAGTTTATTGTTTCTTGAGCGGTAACACCAACCAGAATACCTCCTTGATTGTTTGGTAAGAAAGCAGGGTCGCTATTTTCCGTGACCGCTCCGAACACCTGCAAGAACTCAATAAGATCAAGAGCAGAAACATTTCCTGATTGGTTCATGTTTAATGCAACGTCTTGACGCAAGAAACTTCTTAGCTGCAAGTACTCCCCAACGGTCATGGTCCCTTGAACTATAAGGTAAGATATTGCGTCGGCAGCACTTTTGAATTCTGTAGTGGCCCTTGGTTTGGGTTGGTTCGACCTGCTCTTAGCTTGTGCGGTTGATATAACTTGAGGTTCAGCCAAAACGGACCTATTGTAATCTAGTGGACCCCCAAAAACATTAAAACTACCGAAGCGTTCCAAAAACTTTAGTAAATCAGAAGCACCAACAGATCCATTAAAGTCCTGATCAGACTTCAGGAGGTCCATATGATCATCATCTCCTAGATTAATTAAATCTATTAAGTGGGTGCTTTTTAGGTGGTTTTCTACAGGTTCGGTCTCAACCGTCTTGCTAGTTATATATTCTATTGCTAAATCTACGCTCATGTCTTCATCGTTTAAAGATGTGTTGTTGTGTTCGTTGTATGCTACTGTAAATGGAAGTAGGTTTTCTACTGGAGGTTCAGCAACTACCGCGCTACCCGTTATAGAAAGTGTAATTCTAGGCTGTTCTAAGTTATCTGTATTTATTTCTAGCGTTCCGTTTTGTTCGCCTTCCTCTAAGGCTAAAGCATTAACCGTAAGGTTGAATTCATTTAATATACCCGAACCAGTACCAAACAACGCAAGAGGGAATGACAAACTACCAACATCATAAGTTGGGTTGCTTGACGTGATGCTTGTTATATTAATAAAGTCGGTTTCGTTATTCACTATGTTTACAACACTTGTTTCTCCCTTATTTACCTCCATTTCCCCAAATTCAATAGGGTCTGGAGAGACAACTAACCCGCCACCACCATCTACGTCTGGAACTATAGTGTCAGCGTTAGGCTGATCTGCAAATACAACGTCAGTAGTTGATTTAGTTTCAACATCAACAACGCTAAGCAAGTATTCTTTCTTAAATGGATCCCACCCACCAACTATTCTTGACTCGTTAGGGGATACTGTGGTCAGGTTTAACTCAACAGCCTTTTTAAATATAGCTCTAAGAACGGAGGACACACCTATATCAGATATGACCTGAGGCCCTGCGTTTTTGCTCCACCTGTACACCTCGCCAAGATTCTTGTTTGCAAAGAAAACCTCGGTTCCAGAATCAAATACTGAAGAAGGGTCTATGTCGCAACCAGACCTCCCTGGATAAACAACAGCCTCATTGAGTACATTCCTAGAAGCAATAAGCTGTTGGTTGCCAGAGGCGTCAGATAAAATGTTTTTGCCTACAGGGACTAGAGACACGTTATCTCGCTGTATAACGACAACAAAGTCTCCGTGGTCACCCATATACTGTATGCCCCCAAAAGTCTCTGAGAGGTCCTTAAAATTAGCCAGAGAAGAATTGAAGGATGAGTATCTTACCTTAGTAGACTCTGGGTTGCTAGGGTCTGAATACGTGATAGTGTTTTCTCTTATCGTTTCTGAAGCGTCTTCAAATATTACGTTTGGCCTTCCTATAGACAAGGAGTCCGACCTAAACAAATCGCTGAACGAAGGCGTCTCCATATATATCGTAGTAAAATTAGGCTGAGGAGAAGGATCCGCCCCATCGTCATCAGGTATGATATCAATAAACTCCCCGTTTTGAAAAGGCTTTACGTTTGTAGCAACCCTTCTAAACCAAACATCCCCTTTAGTTATTAATACGGTTTCTTCTGAGTGAGATAGCTCGCCAGACGGTTCTTTTACAACCTTATAGCTAGGGCTAGCCTCGTAATATATCTGCTCGTCTAAACCTAAAACTTTTTTAGGGGTTCTAAGCTCTACGATGCAGTTTTCGTTCCATTTGTTGCCACCGCTATCGCTACCAAAAGCAACGCTGTTATGGTTAAAACCTTCAGCGTTAGGGCTATCCTTTAGAACTACAAATTGACCAACTTGATTTGACGAAGGATCGTTGGAGAGGGGGTTTTCGTCATCAAGACCTAAGTCAACCAAATCAACAACATCAAATTCATAGCTATGAAAAACCCTTCCCTCTGGGGGTCCATGAGAAATAACTTTTAATTTATCACCGCGCTCAAATTTATAGAAGTTTAAGCCGCCCTCAGGTGTTCTGGCTCCAAATGAACTAACGTAAGAAACTGGATGTCCTTGCAGATAGTTTAGAGAGACGTATATGTTCTTGTTGGCTTCGGTAACTTCATCGTCGTTAGGGTCTCCGCCAACAAAAGCGCCACCAACTGAGTACTGGATAAAGTCCTGAACGCTACTGTTTTTTGCATAAACAATCTTGTAAGTATGAGCCCATTCAGGCGGAGTCCCTTGAAGATCAAGCTGTATGTCCACAGCCCCCGTGTTGTCCCCTCCCCTTTCGGTAATCGTATAGCCCTCTACAAACGCTGTAGCTAAATGATCTACAAAGCCGTGCCTGCCGCGCTCGTCATAGTAAACAATACCAAAATCATGATTAGCTTCTGTCTTGAAAGATTCTCTTCCAAAACCTAGACCCTCATTATTTAGTATCGTAACGGGGCTTAGGGTTTGTTGCTCAAGTATGCTTTGATTTCTCTTAAAGTTTACGCTATCAGCATTTAGAGCTCCAAATTCTTCGTCACCCTCTGGCACTTGATATTCGAACGTAGCTGAATCGCTAGTGCTTGTGTTTTTTAAAAAAGGTAGTATGGTGACTTCTTTAAAGTTACCACTAACCTCAGATTGAGGAAGAGGAGAAATATAACCACTATAAAAAACAGTGTCACGGTAAAGATGAATAAGTGACGGTCCAGGAACAACAAAAGGATTTACCGTTACAGATCCTTGTTTATTCATCTTTAGGGCGTCATAAGGGTGATCGCTAGCAGGAGATCTGGCTGGCCCGCCTCCAGGCCCCCCTTCCCCATCCATTAGTGAGTGAGGAGACGCAATGAATTGACCTCCACCACCCCCAAGGCCAATCCCAATGCCTCCAGGAGTTACAATAGACGTTTGTATAAATGGTTGCCCTGGGCTTGTCGATATCCTTCCTATTTGCTGGCCATACCCCAGTGTAGAGTTAGTTATACTGACTGAATTAATTCCAGTAACGGGGTGATTAGCAAATCCGTGAAAGCTGTCAGCCACGTTCTGTCCTAGCTTGTTAGCAATCCAATCAAATATTCCTGATCCACCATATAAGTTATTAAACAGGGCGTCTAAATCTGGCGCTGATATACACACCCATTCGTTTTTAGAGTTATTCCCTAAGCCCGTTTCAGCCGTGTCGTGAATACAGGTAAGTACGTCAGAGTATGGGTTGCAATCAAAACCCGTAAGCCTAAAGGTAAAGTGAGATCTGGCCTCGTTGTCGGGATAGTCAACTCCTGATTGACCTGTGTTTGTGTTTTTTTGTAACCTAAAAGTAGGAGTTGCCTTATTTACTATAAAGAAACCGCAAGGCACTCCAGATTCAGTCGTCCCTCCCTTGTTTGCAACAGCAACTATCCTAGAGCAGTTAACGTCATATCCGCCGTCCTGACCAACATAATTTTGTGTTATTACACTACCACTAAAAAGCCCTAGGTCTATATCGTATGATGACTCATTGTTACTAGACAAAATCTCTACACCAACAGGGGATAATGGACTGCTTTCAGTAAAGCAAGCCTCAACTGTTTGTTTAATAAGATCTTGAGCGTTTGTAACATCCACAGTAAACTTAAAAGAAGCGGAAAAACTAATTGGCTGACCTTCAAATATAAAAGGAGCGGCAGCAGAGGTTCCGAATGTAGCATCTGTTACTTCAGGCGGAAAAGAAAAATCACCTGGGATAACTCCGTTTACCAGAGGATTGTCTTTTCGTTGCCAGCTATTAGAGAATCCAGCGCCTGAATTGTTTGCAGATCCGTCAAATATTTGACCTAAAGGCAGCCCCCATATTAAACCATTAGCTGCGTCGTCCGCTGTGGAGGTTACACCGTTTTCAGAACCAAAGTTTTCAGATCCGTTTTGCTCTGAAGTGGCAGCGTAACTTTGTTGAAAATTAACCTCACTGAATATTTCGTCATCTGTAGAGGAAGGCTGTGGACCTCTTTGTCTTGTTTGTCCTGCCGATCCAGCCCTGTAGTAGTGAAAATTCTTTTGAGGTTTAAAAGAAAAATTAACATTTACCTGGGTTCCCGCTGGCATAAAGTTAGGGAGGCCAGAATAGTCAAGAAAAAAACCTGCTGACTCACCAGTTACAGAGTCACCTGAATTTCCTGGAAAACCAAGATCTATAGAGGGTATGTCTTCTATGTCAAACTTAATAAAATCTTCGGGCCTGTCTAAATACCTTACGGTTGCTATAGCTGTAGTGTTAGATTTATCAAAGCCGTCTAAATAGTTTCCATACATAAGCCTGTTAGAGGTAACAGATTGAGATTTAGCGTTTCTAGGCAATGAATCAAACTGTTTGTTTACCTCATCGGTGCTAACTCCCTTTAAAACCCTGTCATTAAAGAAAGCGTATTCTTGGGGTTCTTCAGATGATTCTATTTCATCAATAATTAAAAAAGAGCCTGTATTCCCTTGCTTCCCAAGTATTCTTATTTCTTTTATCTCTGGACCAGCCCCAGGTATCGTCAAAAGACATCTATAGTTGAGGTGCTCTACGTAACTTTGAGAGCCTTGATCAACGACAGAGGGGAGAACCGCTAAGTCAGAATAAGACGATATAGCACTCTCCATACCATCAATATAGACATGCTGATAAGCAAATTGAAAGCCAGGAGATCTTTCGAAGTTGTTTACAGACCTCCTATCTTCTGTAGCTGCATCAGGGTCAGAGTCAAATTTAAATGTTATAGGCTTTAATTGAGTCTTAGGACACGCTGTGATAAAGTCAGCTTCGGCAAACTCATCGTTATCGTGTATAAGGCTGCCAACCTCAAAAGCCCTATATGCGTTTATCTTTCTAGGCTCGTTTACCCCATCAGTAAAGTAAATGATAGCATCTTTCTCGAAGTCCTCACCCAAGTTTTTAAATGTTCTAACAGCGGAACTATAAACAATGTCTGCTTTTACAAACCCGTTTTGAGGGAAGTTAAACTGAGAACTTGTGTATATTTTTCTTAAGGTTGGACCAGTAGAACCAGGCAATAAACCTTCGCTGTCATAAGCAAAAACACCTTGCTTGCTGGCGCTTGAGTGATAAACAAAGATGTATGTTATACGAGTCTTCTTGTCTTCAACACCACCTACAACCCTTGACCCTTCAAGAAGTGCTCCCTCTACCTTTTCATTACCCTTAATGTTCTTAAGTATTCCGTTACCTGCATCCGACTTAGTTAGCTTACCTTCTAAAATGGTTAGGCTGTCGTTGTCTGGCCCTGAGTACAAATTCAAAGCATCAAGCATAGAAACCTTACTGATAGTTTTGTTATCAGCGTCGGAGTCTAGTTGTCTTGGGGTTAATTTATCTATCGGCATCAGTACTTAGGTGCTTGCATAAAGTTCTTACGAATCGTCTTCAACGCCTCTTCCTTAGTGAAGTTGCTTAATCGGGCGTTAGCCTTTCTTCTTTCGTTATAGTACTCTGCTCTAGCCCTAGACTTCTCGTTTGCTGGGACGGATGATTTACGCTCTATAATCTTGTAGTACATATACGACCTCAACGCCTCCTCTGCGTACACATGAACCTCTGGGTCGGTTGATCTTGCCTCATCAGCAATATACTCTATCACCACTTGAGAGTACCCGCTGTTGGTCTCTATTTCAATCCTATCTTGATCTAGGTTGAGTCTATACTCACCAGCTAAGTGACCACCCCCTGCTCCATACAGCCTTCCTGCGCCACCTTGATAGATGTAGTTCTCGAATACGTATTGACCAAAATCGTCATCAGAACCTCCTGTAGCGCCTGTAGAACTCTTGCTTTCAATAGTATCGTTTATGAGGTTGTCTTGAATATTTAAAGGACCACCATCGCTTTCACCATTAGTTGAGTTTTCGGTGTCAGAAACCTCAATATTGATATTAGCGCCAGCTCCAGATCTCCGCCTCGAATAATTTATATTCTTGTTATTTCCAAACACCCTAACAATACCGTCATCATCAACAATACCCACCTTTAATAAATCAACAAAATCTTCTGGAAGTATAATCGTGTCGTTAGGCTGTATGTCTCTTTTTAAAGATTTTATCTTTTTACCAAGATCAAAACCAATCTCTCTAATACCTCTTAATGCAAAGTTTCTTATAGCGCTGTCTGAAGCGTTACTTGCGTAGTCGTCTCCATCAAGCGTTATGATGAAGTCCCTGATTATTTGACTTAGCTTTACTTTATTATGTGCCATTATTCAGATGCTTCTTCTTGTGTTGCGAACTGAGTTACATTAGGGTCTCGCAACCTAACACCTATTAATTTAGCAATCTCCATAACTACCTCGTTGAGGTAATGAGGGGGAAGCATAAAATCCCTACAGGAGCTAGAGGGAAGCTCTAAATCATCTCCATTATAGCTTACAACATCATAATCATAATAAGGAGACCCCTCGCTTATATTTCCGTCCTTGTCAAACGACGTTGGCTTGGCGTAATATGTTAGCTCGACAAACGCAGGATTTGGAAAAATCTCAATATCTATAGCGGAAACTAAAGCTATAGGAAAGTCATTAGTCGGATAAGAAAGATTGCTCCCTATAATTCTATCTATTTTTTCTGGGTCGTAAACTATCTCACAGTTGGTTAGTGCTTCACTACTAGAAAAGTTTGAAACCTCAACTGGAGAAAAAGGGTAACCACAGTAAACGGATATTAGCCTTGATAGATCAAGAGGCTTTGAAAGCAACCCACTAGAGTAGGATAGCTCAGTAGATCCTTTTCTTCTGTGATAAAAAGAAAGGTCTTCTAGCTTCTGCTTTCTTACAGACTTGTCTCTGCCTGGATCGAAGTTCTGCCTGCTTATACGCTTAGCGTCCACAAGCTCTGAGAACATCTCATTGTAGATGTTCATCTGCGCTATAGGGGCAAAGGAATTAAACACGCCAGGTGTAATAAAGCCCTTCTGCTCCTTGTTGGCGATATCCTTTACGGCGTTATATACTTGTAATACGCTTACCATAAAACAAATATACGAAAAACAAATAGGCTGTTATTTTGTGCCGTAGACCTTAGACAACTGCTTTGCTAGATTAGCAGCGTCGTTTGCACCGATGTCGTTTTTTATAACCCCAAATCTATACAGGTAAAACTTTGACGGTATGTTTTGACCCCCAACCATACCTATTAATCTAATAACAAGATCTCCGTCTGTTCTCCCAGGTGAGGAAGAAGTTAACGACGGATTTAGTAGGGTTGTTTTACCTGGTATTTTAGAGATTATGTCTCCATCCCTGTTGTGTAGAAACATATTGAAATCCTTATCCCTTCTGATTATGAATATATGGTTTGGGTCATAGCTATCCGATGTTGGGTCGGAGTCTGGGATTGAGAATGACTTAGTTCCATCAATGGGTGACGTTGTGCTACTAAATGCTGCTGCTCCATCTACCCCTGCGTGCCTTGCGCAAAACACATCTTTTGTTCTTAAAAAATCGTTATTCGTTGAACCTATAGCTCCGCCATTTCTAGGTACACCGCCAAAACCAAAACACTCTCCATTACCACTTCCGTATAGGGGGCCTAAGCCGTATTCTGGGACGCCCGCCCCTAAGTTGGAATTTAAAGCAACATATATGGTGTAATCGGAAGAGGTTATAGTGGTGTCAGGGCCAAGACTTATGGCAGATCCAGAACCTATTGCGAGAGATTTCTTAACTAATGTTTTGTCTGTATTTTCATCAAAAACAGCTACACCACCAACATCTACAATATCAATATTATGAGTGCCTGCGTTTGGTGTATCTGCGTAAGCGTCCGTATTTGCAAAAGAAGACAGCATTTCATGGTTGAAATCAATGAAAGGCAAATCGCCAGGAAACGTAATTTCAGCTATGGTTTGTTGAAACTTCTTAGCCTCATCACCAACAGATATTTCTTTTGTTATTGTGTTTATAGGGGCTGAAGGTATTACAGACCTAACGTCATCTACTGTATCAACTACAGCCTTGTCAAATGTAGACTTACCCTCTACCACATCAAACTTCATGATGTTCTTGGCTGTATCTCTAGACATAAAGTTGATCACATCCTCTATCAGCCCAGCCTCGTCCCCCTCTTTACAGGCTACGGTGATGTTCGCTTTAGGTATTGACTCGCCCTCTTGAAGGACAGACTCATCAAAGCCGTTGCAATCCTTGAACGTAAAGACTACTTTCTTTTTGCCAGCTGTAATAAAAGTGAGGTTCTCTGAAGGGATGGCGATAGTACTCAATCCCACACCTGTGTCTGAGAACGAAGCGCTAGTCTCTGACTCTGGCTCCCTACGGAAAAAGAAGAATTTTCTGTCCATGAAACAAATATACGAAACAAAAAAGCCACCCGAAGGTGGCCTTTCTTTTATGCTAGGCGTTCAAGCCTCTCCTCAAGGGAGGATAGAACGGAAGATCCTTTCTCTGTTAGGCAGAACCTAACCATTACGTCTAGTTGGTCCTGGCCTACAGGCACAGATACAATCAGCCCGTTAGAGTCAAACCAGTAAACACCATCAGACTTTACGTTGATGATTTGATAGTCTTTAGCTTGAGTTACAACAGATCGGGCCTGCACTTGTGGTGAATCAAAGGACTCAATGAACTCCTGAGGCTTGCTCTTAGCGATTCTAAGGAGGTTAAACCGAATCTCTGATACTGGAGAGTTAATGTTTACTTTAAAGTACATAGCGATAGGCAGTAACTCGTGTATGTCCGTGTCTCTAACTAAAGCTACAGCGTCGGTAAGCAAGAACTCTCTCTTGAGTTCCATCTCAGCGTCTTTCTTTTTGTTTACCTCAGAAAATACAGAGCCTCCATTAGCCTTGTTTAAGGGGTGCAGCTCAATAAACTTTCTCATGTTGGGTTTATCCTTGGGGACAAACAATTTTCCCTCCCTGAAAGCTATAGATTCTCGTCGAGCGTTTGGAGATTGTTCGTCTCGAAATATAGACTGTTCGTTAGGGCAGTATCGTATTTCTCTGACAACGTCGTTATCAGCGTCATAAACAGTAACGCCTTTCTGAGGTAGCACAAACACAATGCCTCCACCTGTCGTAATCTCATACTCTTTGTTGTGATTAACCTCTTCCTTCCTTTTAATGGTAGGCTTCTTCCTTTTAGCTGGGGTGGGAGGCGCTACTTGAGCGTCGGGTTGGACTTTTTTAGGCCGTCCAGGAGCCTTTTTAGTTGGGGTATTCATATTGAATTAAATTAATTACTGCAAATATAGGGAAAATAAAAAAGGCCCCCGAAGGAGCCTCTTTTAATCTGAGTGTAGGTATTACTCTGTTCCGAGAAGTTCAATCAGTAACTTACCAGCATCGTAGTCGGCATCTGTTGTGGCGCCAGCCGTCAAGTATAAAAACTCGTTAGCGGCAGGGAAAGCAGTCAAAGACTTAAACGCATCAGCTGCGTGATCTCCCGCATCAATCAACAGGGTCTCAGTAAGACTACTTATTGCTCCGTCTTCAACGCCAGTTCCTTCTGTTGCAGAATGAATGTTGATGTCTGGATCTCCACCACCAGGCGCTTCAAGGCAAGCGACAGTTCCAGCAAAAATAGTCCCGCTTGTAGCGGTTACAATTTGACCGATGTGACATACGTCTGACGTTCCGTTCACACCGATAATGTCTCCACCAGCTGTTGAACGCAAACCCGTCAAGTCAATGTAAATTGAAGTCTTGATAATGTTTCCGTTTTTCTCTACGAAGCTGTGGTAGACAGTACCCGTACCTCCAGTAATACCAGCTCCAGCTGACAACCCGTTGTTATTAGCACCAGAGTCATCTACTGAGACAGCAGTAATAGAAGAATTAACAAAAATGCTGTTTACTGAATCAGCAACAACAACGAACTGATCCTTACTGAAAGCAATAGCATTGGAGATGGACTCCATTACAGCTTTTTCAGTTCCAGCGGTAACCGTTAGGTCAACCTTTGTGTGTGAGCTAGAAGTTCCTAGGACGTGCTCAAACGTCATCAACACACTTGTGTTGTCTAGTTGGTCAATAGACAGAAGTCTATCAACGGGGAAGGTCATAGCGTTGTCGCTACCACCGTCAAAGTACAAAAATTTAGCAGCCATTTTTTTAGTTTATGCAGTAAAACAAATCATACATGGTGAAAAGCAGGGCCAAGGCCCCCTTTCCGTAATAGAATTAGTTAAGGTGAGTGAACACAAAGTTCAGCTCAATCTCGTTGTCTCCAGTAACCGTTTGGTCAGCGCAGATTGTAGTAAAAAACAATGTTCTATCAGTATCCGTGTATCCCGTAGCGGCAGCACCAGAAGTATGGTCTTGCGTACTATCAGAAGCCCAACCAGCCGCACCGCTACCACCCTTCAGGTAGTAAACTGTGTTTGCAGCGATGGCTGTTCCACCGTCGAGAAAACCGTCAACGTTAGTGCCAAGTTGAGCTCCGCTAGAAGCAGTACCGATCTCGTAACCAATGTCGTCAGCCGAACCTAATGTAACCCCTCCAATAAATCTAACGATGACGTCAGAGAGGATAGTTCCAGCAGGTTGATCGACTTCAGCGACAACCTCAGCGTTTTGAACAAAAGCAGTTTTTACAACAACTCTCTTTGAAGCCGTAACAGCTCCAGACCCGTGTTTATATGTAGCCATAATAGAAGGTATTATGAAGCTAAGGGGAAGGGCCGAAGCCCCTCCCTTTCACTTCAGGTTAATTATCCTTTGATAACAACGTGTTGGTTTGCAGCACGAGTACATAAAGCAATCTCAGAGCGGTAGTGGAACGTAGCAACGTCCTTACCAGCATCTCCGTTATTGCTGTGACCCAATACACCGCCACCAGTTACCCAGTGCTCCATCTCTCTGTTGTAGCCGTTAGCCTCCTTGTAGTACATAGCGAGTGAAGGTGATTTAGCTCCAGTTCGAGCATCAGCAACCTGGCTCATAGGAATCATAGCTCCTTGGAAAGCGTTAGACGCGCCCAACAAAGTAGGATCGTTCATCAGCTTCCAGTCATGCTTGTGGAAAGTATATCCGCCACGAGTAAACGACTTAAAGCCAAGCTTCACAGCCATGTCAGAGTCGTTATTAAACGCACCGAACTGACCAGCCAAACCAGCAGTTACACCAGTAGCGATACCTCCTGCCAACATATCATCGATAGCCAAGTCTTGCTTTCTGTTCAAGTACATAGCGTACTCAGAAGGAGCTCCTTGCTTGTCGAGTTCAATAATGATGTCATCAAATTCAGCGAATGAATCGAGTGGGTTAGCGTTAGCATTGCTTACGTTAATTCCTCTGTCTTCAAGGGCTGTGAAGTAACCTTCAGATCCAGCCATAGTCTTTCCGAGGTCGTTTTGAGCGTCATCGCTAGCGGTGATTGCGTTCTTTTGACCAAACAGCATCATCATTTCACGACGGTCTTCAAAGCGCTTTCGTGCTTCTTGCTCACCATACATGAACCATCGGTATTCACCTCCTCCGAGGTCAACCCATCCGATATTCGTTGCTTGAGAACCGTTCACTTGGTAGCGGTCCTTAACAATCATAAATGGATTTTTACGTCTTATGATATCTGAATCAGTAAAGTGAGTCGGCTGATCAGAACCCTGAGGATACATATTTCCGAGGTGGATCATTGTAACTCCACTAGCATCTTCGGCTGGACTGGCATTAAGACCGTCAAGACGCTCCATTTTAAGAACAGGGTCAGTAGCTGTTGAAGCCTCGTTAACCAAGTATCTTGTTCCAGTGCTTGCGTTCATCAAAACGTCAAACTGCTGAATTAATCCCGCTACGTGAGCAATGCCGTCGCCTGAAGCAGAAGTGTCGATTGTATAAGTAGCAACACCAGGACCAACAGAAGCGCCAGCGGCTGAAGCCGAAATAGCACCAGTGTATTTTCTGTGACGACGACCAGCTTCCCACCAATCAACTTGATCAGCAGTTCCGCCAGCGTTTACCGCGCCAGTAAGTTTTAAAAAGCCAGTGATACCTTGATCACCATACGATTCGACAAGCTCAGGAATAACGAAATCTTTAGTCGCTTTTAAGAGAGTGTCTACAGTTGTATATCTCTCAGGAGTCAACCTTAAGTCTGGTGACGCCTGATCAATAGTAGCTCCAGTTGTAGTAGCCATAATTTTCTAGTTTTAGATTTTAAAAGTCATTTTGTTAGACTGACCGCCAAGAATATTTTTAAGTTGGTCAGCTAACGGATTGTTTTGATTTTGATTCGTAGTAGGGGCTGTCTGCGTAGATACGTTAGCCGCTGTGTTCACGATAGTTTTTTGACCGTCACCCAACCCTTGGGTGTAAACAGACTTGACAATTTTGTCAATGTTATCAATCAAAGCCCTATGCGAAGACAGCAGGTCGTAATCCCAGCTTCCATCCTCTCGCACGTAATCGTCGAAGTACTCGTCAAGACGAGCATTCTTATTTATTAGTTCTGACTTGTAGTTGTCGTCAAGGCCAAACTCGAAAGTCTTCTCGTTCCCTAGGTCAAACTCTAGACCTGTGAGATCGTTAACTTCCTGTGACATTTCTGACACCCACGCATCATCAATAACAGATTCAGGAGCGCTAGACTCATAGTCAGGAGTAGAGTATTTACCTCTAATCCCTTCGATATCTTGACGCGCCTTGTCTCCGTCCATTTTAAGCTGTAGCTGTGCAAGCTGAACCTCGCTCTCAGTATTGAGATCTGGATCAACTTTGTACTTGCTATTAACGAGTAAGTCTAGCTCATCGTAAGAGAGGTTAGGGTATTGATTCGCCATTTGAATGCGAATAGCCGTCATGTCATCCATACCTTCTGGATTCAATGACTGATACCTAAACCAATCCTCTGGTGCTCGGCCCGTTTCCTCCACGAACCTCGCGATGGCCTCAACACGCTCGTCAATAGCGTTTGCTTCAGCTTGTTGAGTACCTTCAAACTCATCAAAAGAACTGATCTCCCTTCCCAAGCGGTTGCTTAGAAATTCCATAACAGCTCCTTCGAGTTCGCCTTCCGAATACTCCGTATCATATGTTGGCTCGGCAGTTTCCTGCTGAACCTCGTTCTCTTGTGTTGGTTGCTCCGCCTGCATCTCCTGTACAGGAGTTTCTTGCATTGGAGTCTCTTCTACCGTAGGCTGTTCAGGTGTTACCTGTTCTGCTTGTGGTTGTTCTGGTGTGCTACTCATTGACGCAGCAAGGTCCTCAGGATTACTGAAGACCTTCATTCCACCAATCTCTTCGATTGTATTTTGTTCCATTATATTTAATTAATTGTGTTCAATTTAAGCCACGTAGCAAACTACGTTAGCGGCTGAAGACTCCACGTTAGTGAATCTCCCGTAAAGAGTTCCTCCAGAAGGAATCGGAAATCCTGTTGTCTCTGTTGAAAGCTCTTTGTATGCATCAGTCTGGTAAGTGTATAAACTACCAGTTATATCCACTGTAACCGCTGCTGCGGTTGGGTTGTATATAGCAAAAACATGACGACCATTAGTTAGTGTAAGATCGTTAGTCCCGTTAAGGATGTACATGTTTTTAGGTAAAGCTTCTGAAGGATGTGCCATGTCTTATTTATTTTATGCTAGAGAAACTGCTGAGTTGTCATTACCAAATACACCGTACTCAATAAGGCTGTCAACTCTAGTTGCAATAACCTCGTAAGTCTTGTCTGGAGCTAAAGGAATAAAAGCGAACTCACCACCTCCAATCTTGGCTACAAGTGCGGTGTTGCTTTCGGTTTCATTTCTTACGTAGATGTAATTCTCTAGCTCCCCCTCTAAATTCTTAATATAGATATAAGCTCTTTCGCTTTTATCGTTTGCTTTATATACAACCAGATTGTCCGTATCCGCAGCCGTGCCTTTTACCTTGGCTCTGATCAAACTACCAGAATCGCAAGTAAGATTAGCCACCGTGCTTAAGGCCAACGCGCTCGTAAGCACGTCAGCACTATTAAGGCTGAGTGAAGCGCGTACTATAGCCATTATGCTTCGTAAATTACCAAGTACTCAACGGTCATGTTTGGGTCAGAAGTAGTAACCTCAATGTCTTTTGTTCCCTCGTAAGGCAAGAACAAAAAGTCACCAGCGTAAAGCATTCCAATACCAATAGTATTAGAACCATCGTCAAATCCGATTGTGATATACTCGCCAGGAGTTGTAGAAAGGTTCTTGATATAAACCTTATGCGCCACCTGATTGCTTGCAGACCAATCAGAAAAAAGAGCCTTGTCAATCAGCTTTTCTGCGCTAACAGCACTTGAAAAAAGTTTTCTGGCAACGCCAGTAGTCTGATCAAGACCAGTAACCGTACCAGCCTTAGTGAGTGTTGCTGTAGTAGAGAGCGCGAGAGCGTCACCCGTAAGGTCCCCGCTCGAAAGTGTAAGTGTTGCAGTGGTAGTAGCCATTGTTGTTGGTTGTATGAATGCAAATATAGCAATAATTTATTACCTGAATCTGGAGGTCTTTTTCTTGATCGCTTTAGGCTGAGAAACGAACTGCTTGTTACTACTGGCCTTGGCTTTATTCGTTGCTGCTTTCTCACCTGATGATAGTGAGTCCCATGCTGCTTTAGGTAAGTAACGCCCCTTGCCCTTAGACTTAACCTCTTTAGACTTACCGCGCTTCTTGTTAGCGTGGGTGCCTGAGGTCATCCATTTCTGGCTACCCCAATCCTTAAGGCTTTTCTGTGATTTCTTAAGACGCATCAGTTCTTGTATCCCCCTCCAGACTTCTTGTATCTAGAAGCGAGAAGCTGTGCTTTTCGTGCTGACCACTGACCAGGGTTTCCTCCTTTAGATCCTGCTTTGATAGAATTAAATAGGCGCTTACGCATGCCAGGCTTCGTGTAGTTACCCGCCTCGTTTACACGAGACTTTACCTTACCTCCGCTTTTATACTTCTTCTTAGCGGCTGTGGGGTAATCCTTAGGGTTTAATTTAGCCGTAGCTCCCAAGGCGCCAACTATTGTACCTCCGACCATTGCCTGACCGATAGCCTTCTCTTTTTTTCCAGAAGCTATTCTAGCTCTGACTATATCAGCCTTGGTTACCTTTCCGTCGCCATTTAGATCTGGAAACTTCTTTTTCTTAGCTTTCATGACTTGCTATTTTAAACTTCGCTTCTTTTACAGCTCCAGGATGAGGTTTGTATCCCCCTTTCATTAGATAGTACCTCCCCTGCTCCTCCATCCAGTGGTAACCGCTTGGTGGGTCTACAGATACTTTTTTACTAGAGACAGAAAGCTTTCCGCCTTTTTTGTATTTCATGGCTTTCATTAGCAGTTCCATTTGCGCAAGGCAAGAGCCTTCCTGGTTGGTTTACCATTACGCTTCTTCATAGGCCCTTTTACTCCAGACATCCTGGCGCAGAAAGACTTTCTTCTTTTTGCTGCTTTGCTTCCTTTCTTTAGTTTAGAGGGTGGTGTTGTTACAGCAGTTTTCAGGTTACTACCTGTTTCCCTGTTGTATTTCCTTACACCCTCAGCAGTAAGCCCTCCAGAACGAGATTTATGCTTACCCATCTTGAGGCTTACGTTACCCCCTTTTTTATACTTCTTGCAACAGCGCATGAAGCAAAGATAATAAAAACAGAATAGTCAAATCATACCATCGTCTTCTTCGGGAGCGGTCCAATCTTCACCAGAAAGAATACTTAATATTTGATCGTTATCGTACTCTTCACTTTTAGTCTTTAAGTTAACCACCGATTCAGGTGCTAATCCAACGTACCTGATTAGCGTAAGACCACCTGAAAGGCTTTTTCTTGCGGTTTTCTCAGAGTCTTCCAAGATCTGACTGTAGTCTACAGACCCTGCTTCTGACGAGCTTATTATGATGTTCTTTTTATCCATTAGTAACCATATCTAGACTTAGTGGCGTTAAAGTTAGATAGAACTTCAGCGTCAGTCAACACGTCGTTGTAAATAGCTATTTCTGATGAATAACCAGCGTCGAAGCTGTTTCTTCTAAGCCCAATTCCGCCATCATACTTGTCCGTCTGAGAGCTATTGCCCTTCATTCTATACCCTAATCCTTGACCAGTACCTCTTCTATCGTTCTGTAGTTCAGACCCAGTTGCTTTTACTCCATTTATATATATGCTTCCAGTAAAAGATCGCCCAGAACCAGATGGTCCAGTGACCCCAGCATCATCCTCCATAATTACACAGATGTTTACCCAATTTCCGACAGAGACCCCAACGGTAGAGGTATGAAAAGCAGCGGTTGTTCGAAGGTCGATTCTTTGATTACCGTTGTTTTGATTTCCTCCTCCAAAACAATAACAGAGAACTCTTCCGTCAGATAGGTATATAAGCTCAATCCCTTGATAAAATTTGTACGCGGTGTTGTTTCCGCTTGCACTTATTGCGGTGTTGTTACACCAAACCGCATGATGACCAGAGCTGGACAGTTTTGCCCAGGCGTAAATTGTAATCCCTCCGTCGGTATCTACGTCGCCATAGGTTCTGCTTCCGCCGCTAGTCTGAATCAGATCAACCTCTCCAGAATCTTCTCCTATCCTAATTGGAGTGGAATCATCATAAGGAAACTTTACATACTCGCTAGTTCCATCAAAGAAAAAAGACCCACCTCCCTCTATAGTGGAATAAGTAGGAGAGTTTATGAGGGTTCCGTCCACTCCGTTGCTAGTCAAATCTGACCAAGTTGATCCGCTCCCACTGTAACTACTTGAGTCTCCCGCGTCTAAATGCTGTACGAGATTTGCCGATATTATACCAGTAGATGCAGCCGCAATAGATATACCATTAATATCTGTGATATTAGCTTTTGCTACACCATTGATGTCTGTAATGCTAGATAAGGCAACTCCATTTATATCTGTTATATCAGGCAAGGTCTATATAGTCTTGAGAGGGTGAAAAAAACACCTTATTGTCTGCTAAGCAGTGACCGACTACTCTGTGGAAATCACCAGCGTCGCTTGGAGCTGTAGAGGTGATCTGACCAGTATTTGAGTGACTTATGTATAGGATATCGCCAGCAGATCCAGGATCATGACTAAGATAGCCTACCCCGTGTACAAGCATGCCGTTAGTACTAGAGTTACCCCCCAAAGCCATCCCCAAAAGGCCCTTAGTTTTTACCTCGGAGTTTGCATCAACTTCAACCCATGTGCCGCTAGAAAAAGTATAAACCTTTCCCGCAGTAGTACTGTCGTCTCCAAACCTTACTATAGTGCCTTCTGCCTCCCCAGCAGCGTCAACCGCTGTGGTTTGGCTGACAAATTCAGCCTCAGCGCCATCAACGCCCCCAACAGAAAGATTTGGCGCAGAAGTACTTGCCTCCGTTAATATGTTCTTCCACGTTGCCATTTACTTAACCCTTCTGTTGTATTTTATATAGTCTCTCGAACTCTTTCTCAAGCTTTATGATTATATCCGATACAGATTTAGCGTCTGATCCTTTAATCGTTGAGTTACTCATTGCTTGATTTAATATCTGCACTTCATTTATTTCCAGTTTCATTCGATTTAATTTTAGCTTTCAATTTATTTACAACGTCAGCAAGAACAAAAACATCCCGTCCTTCGAAGTTAGACCTAGAAACTAAGGCTAACAAATAATTTAATTCCTGCTGAGTGAAGGCATCTGCTTCGACGCCTTGCTTCCTCAGTATTTGACTCATTACGCTGTTCTAATGTAGAGCTTGTCGTCTCCAGTGTCGTAGTGAAAACAGCCAATTCCAGCTGAGTTAGACGTAGGAGCTGTAGAGTTAGTGCTAAACTCCATTACAGCAATAGGGAATGAGGCTTGATTACTTTCTTGGTGGTTCGTACATGCCCAACCAGTAAGCCCAACAGCAGTACCAGAACCATCATATGTTCCGTCATTAGATGCCCCTAAGTCTTTAGTCCATACAATGCTGGATCTTTTTGATGCAGTAGCGCTTGTCTCAACCTCAATTCCAGAAAGGTTTCCTGTATCTGCCGTTGGACTAGCATTAGTACCCAACAGGATGATATGGTCTTCAACCTCAAGGTTTGTGGTGTTTATCGTAGTGGTTGTCCCGCTAACTGTTAGATCACCAGTGACCGTTAAGTTGTCACCGATAGTAACCTCTGATGTTGTGTGACCTATTGTTACGGTATCACCTGATGTGTCTGTGCCTATAGTAATGGCACTCCCGTCGGCTATAATAGCGTCTAGCGATATACTACCAACATTTGTTATATTACCGTCTGAAGCATCAAAGCTACCAGCCGCTATCGAGCTAGCCCCTACATCTATATTACCAAACCCAGACGTAATAGAACCAGTATCAAGAGCTCCAGTAGTTACAAGGCTAGTATTACCAGCAACTGGACTCAATACAGAGGCGATAGCCGTACCATTGATGGTGATGGCATCAGCCTCTAAAGTTCCGTTAATATCGACGTCATTCTCAATATCTAGAGATGGGGCAACGATCTCTCCATTAAAGGTGGCTTTACCAGCTGCCGCCATATCAATATCAAGAGCCGTGATCCCAGTCGAGCCGTCAGTTCCTTTAACTGTAAAATTCTTATCTGCCGTCAACACTGTTAGAACAGAATCACCAGTGTTAGCATTGGTGAGCTCTAAGACATCAGCAGCAGACACCCTAAACGTAATTTCATTATCGGCGGTAGCAAAGTCAATCAGGTTGTCTGCGTCCCTACCAATTTTTAAATCAGCAGCAAATGTATCACCGCTAACCCCGCTGCTCGCAAGATTTACAATATCACCTACTGTAGTTTTTTTGATCGCGTTGCTGGCAGTCACATCAGCAACTAAGATTTCGTCTCCGCTTGCAATGCCACTGCCAAGATCGGTTGCACCGTTTATGTCAACTGCGAGGGTAACATCACCGTCAGCCCCAATAAGAACATTGTTAACCCCTCCGCTTAGTCCAGACCCAGTAACTAAGTCTTTTTGAGCGTCAGCTTCGGTTAATATTTTTTTCCAGGTAGCCATTTATGTATTTTTTGTAAAGATAGTTATTTATTAAGAAACCCCAAAGTAGAGCTCATCATTGTCATCAGCATACATCCCACCCTCAAAAGGATCGGGTGCAGAACCTGAAGCAAAGCGTTTGAATTTAACAGTTCCATCTAGGTTTACGCTTCCTGTTCCGTTGGGTGTAAACTGTATATCCCCGTTGCTCGTGCTTGTGAAAAGCGATCTCGCCTGAACGTCTAGGTTGGCACCTAGCTGGGGAGAGGTGTCCTCCGATATATTAGAAAGAGATCCAGCAGAAGCAAAATCACCGAAGTCAACATACTTAAGGTTGTTGCTATCAGACGTGTCTTGAATTAAAACCTTATCGTCAGACGCTGGGGTGTTAATATCGGATAGGTCATCCCCTGTAGTTCCTGTGTTGAGGGTACTCCTAAGGAATGAGAGCTGACCGCCAAGCTGGTTTATTGCATTCAGGTTCTGAGCATCACCTAAACCACGTTGTGCGATTTCGGCATTAAGCTCAGCAGTCAAGTCTACTCCATCAGCACCATCAGAACCATTGGTGCCAGCTGCTCCTTTAGCACCCTGCGGACCTAAAGTATTAGCGACAACCACAGGAACTGATTGATCAGTAGAAACAGAGACGCTTTGTAGCAATTGACTGAGAGACACAGATGTACCCCCGTTAACAGCAGCGACAATGGAATTTCCCCCACTAGATGTTACCGTTACAGCCATGTTATCTGGAGATATCTTCGTTTACAGTGAATGAACCTCTTAATATAGTGGTTACCACTTCGCTAGCTTTTTGCTGAATATCGTAAGTAAAAGAACCAACAGGAAGCTCCTTCATTGTATCCGCTGAAGCTGTAACAGTAACCACACCAGAAGTAGTGCCGTCGCTAAACACAAACCCATTGCTGAGCTTGCCTTTCTGATCTTCGGTAAGACCTTTAGCGTTTGAAGTAGAAGAAGACAAAGAGCTGGAGGCAACAACCTCTCTGTTAGATATACCTGACCTTGTTCTAGTTGGGTTAGTTTTTACATCCATCAAAAACTCATACCCAGTCAAATCTAAAGCGGTTCCGCTAGAGTCATTTAGCGTAAGGCTAAGAGAAAAAGTGTCTCCTCTTCTACAGGTGATGTCAAGCTTTTCAGCTACATCTAAGTTTACTTTACTTGCCATGTTATCCTAATAGTGAGTTTACAATATTATCTACGCTATCCCCAGCCTCTGGAAGTTCACCCCTGTTTCCTTGACGCTGAGAAAGCAATTTGCTTTGCTCAGAAGACTGCTTCTTTACTCTGTCGTCCTTTCTGTCTTCTTTTAAAACTTCAAGTTTTTGCTTAAACTCTTGATCTTCAGTCTTAAACCCAAGAGTGGCTTGAGCTTTAATAATCTCGATTTCCTTTCTGAACTGATGTTTCACCTCCTCTAGCTGACCCTCAAGCTGGGTCTTAAGCTGCATTTGCTGGGCCTCTAGCTGAGCTTCCATTTGCATCTCTTGCATCTTAGCCTGCGAAGCGGCTTGAGCGGCTTGTTGGGCTGACTGAGCTTGCATCTGTGAGTTTTGAGCAGCTATTTGTTGCTGTTGGGCCATACGCTTCTTGCGTCTTACCACCAAAAGCCTTTCGGCCTGGTTAACATCCTTCATGTTCCTAATCGCAATCGCATCTTCGAGGTCTATCTCTTTTTGCTGAATAGCCATCTGAACATTTTGCTCTAAGTATGCCTTGTCTTTGTCTTCCATCTCCTTCACCACCTGTACACCAAAGTTGTACATAGGGAGGTCATTGAACGAAGAAAGAACAGCCATATTTTCCTTACCTATGGCGTTGCTGTATATCTCATGAAGAACAGACTCTTCTGGTATTATTTGCAGACACTTAACTATATCTTCACAAACCTTTTTGTAAAGAATCATAGAAGCGTTAGTGATATCGTATATAGCGTTATTGCCTGCGGAAATAGCATTTTGCTGAACCCCTACCAGGGTATCACCCTTAGGTGTAGAAGCGTCCATCATTTCATTGACACCTGTAGCGTCTCGGATCATACGCAGATAGTGATTGTAAAGACCAATGAGCTCATTGATGTTTCGAATACTATTCCCTATCTCTCTTACTGGTGGGTTCTGAAACCCTCCCTCTGGGTTTTTACTTCTATAGTAGAATACACCAGTCTGCTCGTAGATATCATGCAAGTCCAAAGGCTGTAAATCTCCGCCTTTACCTAGCTGCACATTCTCCAATCCCTCGATATCAATGATCAATCCGTCTGGTTTCGCTTTAGCGATAGCTTGCTGGATCTTAAGGTGGGTTAGCTGGAGCATGTCAGCAAAACCAGTACAGCTAGACACCATAGACTTCGGCATCATGTCCCGAATATTGGTAGCCACTGGAGAATAAGACAGCCTCACAGATGATATATCGTGGATGTTCTTTGGTACGTTCTTAGACCTTCCGTAATTAAATACAATGTTAGATCCGTTCATGACATACATGCCACCGTACACAGTGGCGACATCCATCTTTACTGGATTTCTTTCAAATACACTGCCTGGTTTCTCAGAGTATTCAAAGCCCTTCATGAAGAAGTTTACGTTACCGAAACGGTTTTCCTTCTCTTCGAAGTATATGCAATCAACAGAAATAAATTCGAACTCAAGTACATCAACCATGTACTCGTCATATCCATAGTCAGTTCTTTGAGATAGGTTGTTATAACTGCTCTTACCAAAAGAGCTTGGGTTGTTCCCATACTTCCCCTTAACTGATTTAGCCAACTCCTCAAGCTGCTCTTCTGTAATCTCACCAGCAGATATCCTTCTTAGCTCCTGTATAGAAATAGACTTAACATGCCCTGCATAAATTAAATCCTCAAAAAAAGGATCTTCTGTATGGCTGTGAATAAACGTAGAGGGATCTACGTAATCAGTCTTAATGCCGTGATTAGGGTCGTTACTTCTTTTCACAACGCACATGCCCAGGGCGACGAGATCATTAACACACCTTCGTAGGGTTCCGTCGTTGAAATTGTTCCATGAAAGGGTCATGTTAGTCCCTATCTGAGCTGCAATCTCTGCGTCAGTTTTGACGTTAGTACCCAAAAGTATTTCAGCCTCCTCTAAAGAGTCTGGGAGCTGATCTGGATCCTCTCCAATCACCATGCCTGTTTGCTGCTTAAGCTGCTGCAACTGCTTCTTTGCCTCAACCTGGATCTCCATCCTTCTCTTCTTGTTGTTCTTTTCAGAAGAAGAAAGAGGGTCAATAGCCTCTAGGTTAGGATACGGATCTTTGGACAAAATTTTGTTTACTACAACCCTTACGAATTTAGGTAAAATAGGAACAGGGGTGTAGTCCATATTCATCAAGCTTCCGTCACCATCGTTAGGATTAAGGGATCTGAGAAGCTTTTTGTATATGTTGGTGTCTTGAGTGCCGTTAGCGTAATCTCGGCTTCTTTCGAATACCGCATTTCTTTTACCGTAAAGAGATGTAGACTCCTTTATTTTGCCCCACTGGTTTTCAATAGCCTTTGCATACTGCAAGCCATAAGACATACTCTCCTTAGTTGATGCGTCTGCCAAAGGGTTTGGGAAGGAATGCTTGCTATTTTTATCGAGGCTCATAATTTACTTGCATTATGCATATTCTGCAAATATAACAAATCGTCGTTAGACCTTATATTTTCTAAAAAACACCTTTTCCTTAAAGTCAGACTTAGGTTTTTCTTTTTCTTTTTGAGCTGCAAGCAAAGCCAGACCAGAACTAATAGTTAAGTCAAACTTAGTTCTTTTGTCTATTTTAAACCCAATCCAATCCTCAAGGGTTTTGTTAAAGTACATGGCTCCTGTTTCTCCGCTTTCGTAATTTACACCAACGTGATCGTGAATGTATTTCTCTATAGATTGAGCATGAGACTGTATTACGTCCTGAGAGTTAGACGGTATGCCTTTTGTCTTTACGTTTACGTGAGAAGAGCTGCTCATAAGGTGTCTCGGTCTATCCATTAAGTAGCCGTCATAACCCCTTGACTCAAAGTACCTTACAATACCGTACTTATTGTTCTCTACAAGTAAAGGATACCCATAATAAAACGCACACATAAGGACGTCCTCATAGAATATACTGGCTAGGTCTGGCCTAGAGGCATACTCCACAACAAACATGTTAGAGGGACGGTTCATGCTAAACTTATTGTACATATGAAGAGCCCCTTTAGAACCTCTATTGTCCACAGTGGCATCTAGGTCATATGAGTCAACTCCTCCACAGCCATAAGAAGTGAACGGGGCTATTTTTTTTCCTCTTTCAGTTTTAGATATATTTCTTTCAGAAGGATCAGGCATCCAAGACACCCTAAACCTACCGTTAGGGGTGGGCGAGAAAGCAACCTCTTTGTCTTTTTCCTTCCACGTAAAGTTACCGACAACGACAGGATTAGGGAACAGCTCGTCATTGTACTCTATTTGCTGATATATCTTACCTATATTAAATAAACTTCCCTCAATACTATCTCTAAACGCTTCATCTTCGGTAAACGGAAACTGTCTAGTAACCTCGTTTAGTTCAGACGGGTTATCTTTAAACGACTTGCGTTCATTCTTGAGATAGGTCTTACTGCCAATTTCGATGGTATCTCCATCTATACCATGTATGTGTACGCTTTGGGGCGGATCCTCAACAACAGCATTGCCATAAACATCAAAGAAACCCTCTAAAGCATCATAGGCTGGGATAAATATTCTGTAGAGTCCTGTTTTTGTCCTGTCGTTATTGTTTCGCTCATTAGGATCAGAATCATACCACAGCCCCTTGTATTCCTCACCCCCTTTGTTCATGGGGTTTACCGTACTCCCCACAATGGCTTTACCCACCACCTTGCGCCCCACGATTAAACAAGTACGCTCAATCCTCCAGGCTTCTCTAATGTCAGTTGGTTTTTCCCACTTACCAGCCTCGTCGAGGTAAAGCATGTGTAGTTTTTCACCGTCATACGCATTGTTCGTGGTGTTCTTCCAGTTAATTACCGTGTTTAAAGCGTCACCCCTATGTGAGGTCTTATTGTTTTTAGTGATACGCTTTGACGGCTCACGAAATGCAAGTTCCATGCGTGGGTTGGTGGTACCGTCCTGGATAGGCTTGAAGAAGAATGGGTAGCTGCGAAAGATCGCAACCACCTTCTTCATGAATATGTTCTCTTGCGAGTCTTTACCAGTTTTCGATTGTATGCCAAGAAGCTTCTCTTTAACTTGACTAGCTTCATCCACAAGGACAGCAGAGCATATGTTAGTGTAGCCAGAACGACGACACTTAGTATAAAGCTGACCGAAACAACGAGGGTCAGCTTCACAAGCAGCCATGTGCGTAAAGATGTCTTTTTGGAAAGCGAGGTATGATGGATATCCGATATCAATTTTAGACCATTGTAGAAACATATAGTGTCTCCCTGTAATATACGTAGGCTCCCCATTATTGTAAAACCATACACCGTCGCGCCTACGCTGAAACTCTTGCTCGATGTAAGAACGAAACTTGTTACGAAACTCGGCAGGTTTTTCGAGCCACTCATCCATACTGCGTATCCTGCGCATTTCCTCTGGCATAGGTGTGCGCTTCCACAACTGCAACTTCTTTGGCTGGTCATGGAAGAGAATTTGCGATTTGCGCGGTTTCTTTGGCAGGACCACGAGTAACCCGTGGAGCTCGACAACTTGTCCTTCTGTACCGTTAGGGTCGATCTTAATCCCTTTAGTTTCATACCCCTTTATGTCGATTATAGTGGACATCAAAAGCTCTGTCCGTGTGAGTTCATTCTACCCAGCAAAGGTACACCATCTTTAGGGTTTTTAATCTCCATTTGTTCGCCACACTCACACTGGCCTTCAGGGTAGTAAACACTACCTTCTTTGAACTTCATGGTAAGGCTTCTTACAGATTTCTCTGCTTTACATTTTCTGCAAATTAGATCGGGCATATTGTTTAATTTAATTCGTACACCAGACAGGATTCGAACCTGTGACCGTCTGCTTAGAAGGCAGATGCTCTATCCAACTGAGCTACTGGTGCATGTGCTCCCTCCAGGACTTGAACCTGGGACCTGCCGATTATGAGTCGGATGCTCTAACCGACTGAGCTAAGAGAGCTTAAAGTTTACCTTTAGGTTACAGGCTGTATTGTTTTGATTATCAAAGTTATAGTCGTCCCAGTAGATCAATCCACTAGCGTTATTTTGAGAACCTTTCTGCAAAACCCCCTGAGTAGTCTTTTTCGTTTTCGATTTCTCCATTGTTCTTGAGTTCTTTAACCATTTGTTCTAGCCTCTGGCGCTCCACCAAAAGCTCTTTACAGTCAATGGCCGTTTGCTTTATGGATTGGAGCTCGGCCTTACGCGCTGACCCTCCCGCTTCGGGATCAACAGGCTTCTTGACTTCCTCAATCATATTATTAATGGCAATCTCCATACTATCCATTAGCCTTTGGGCGGCGCTAACAGTGGTAAACTTAGACTTCGACATATAACAAGTCTTCTGTACGGGTTCTGTAGTATTCCTTACCATCGATGGTAATTCTGTAATCACGGTTTTCTTTAAACCCAACTACATCACCTACTTCTAGCCCCGCTTCTTTAATACCAGAAGACGAAAACGCGACCCTACCTCTTGTTGGTAGCTTCTCGCTAAGTTTGACAACCTCGATAAGCTTCGATTCTTGAACTTCTTCCTCTTCGATAGCCTCAAGAAGACTCCAACCCGCAAGAGGGTGGACATCACCAGTACTACTATCTTTAAAAGCAATAGCTTGATTATTGATAGCATGATCTTCATCATATCTGACAAGGTAGTGATTGTCATCACCAGTAAGTGGCTGGCCTTCATTGATAACCACGAGGTGATGGAAGTAAAGCGTGTCGCCAGGCTTGACCCCAGTCTCGTACTTAAACGGAACAGCCACGACAGGGCCTTCTGTAATTCTGTTTTCAAATTCATTAAATCTATTGTCTACGTATAATTCTAATCCACCACTCGTTGTAATGGTGTCGTCTATAGTCTTTTCTAACTCGACTACGAATAAGTTAAAAGTCTTCATTCATTAAAAATTTAAATCAAATTCAAGTACACAGGGCATCTCATCTACTGCCTTCCACAGCATAGTACCTTCATCATTTTCAATGTATATAAGATATCGCTGTTTTCCAAACTTATGGAGCTGTCTTTCGTCTTCAACAATAGCTGAGACCTCTCCAGATCCTGCTCTCATACCTACGTAATAGGCCATGCCATTTTTAGGGTCTCTTCCGACCACAATTTTTCTAATAAGTCCTTCCATTTTAGTTTAGGGATATGCCCAATTCACCAAGGAGGTCATCCAGTGAGTCGTCTTCCTGATAGGCGCTGTCCATAACTTGCTTTACCGTTTCTAGTTCCTCCCTGCTTTCTAGGTTAAAGCTGTACATTGTTTTCATTTCTGCGCTCTCATCACCAACCTCTACAGCGTCGAGGTCTATAACCCCGATAACTATAGTTGCTAAGGTGCGATCTTTCATTTCGAACTCATCAATCGTCTCCTCCATCTTTTTGACGAGGGAGTACATTTCGGCAAAGAAGAGGGTGTCTTTCGGGTTCATGATGTAAATTTGTTTAAGTCAAATATACGAATTAATATGCCTAGGTCTCAAGTTAAGAAAACAAGGATGTTCAGGGACTTTTCAAAAATGCCCTCTAGGTTCGTAAAGAACAACCATTTAAAAAATCTCAAGAGTGCTACAGAAGAGTTTGTTGACGGCAGCGAGATTACGAAGAGCTACCTGTACTTTATGCTGTTTGTTTACGAATTGGAATTCTTTACTATATCGTGGGTGGCAAGTGAGTACGGCATGAACAAAAAGAACCTAGCTGACAGGATGATATACCCTTTAATGTCTTTAGGCTACCTATACAAGCACTTCGATAAGTTAACCCCCTCTCAAACCCTGGAGGATCACTTGTTTAGAGATGAAACTAAATTCAACTACCGAGTAAGATATGCGCTATCGCAGAAAGGCAGAATGGCAGTACAGCGTTTCTACAACTCACTTTAAGCGTTTTCTAACTTAAGGTTTTTTATGTAAAACTCGGCACCTGCATTTGGGCGATCATTAGTTGGATTGTTCCAATAAATATATAAATCAACAAAAGTATTATTAGTAGTAGCGGCAAGTGTTTGATCAAACAAAGTAGCTTGACCTGACGTTATGTCTTGATTTGCTTGGTTTCCTCCTAAAGCTACGGATGTTGTTGTTGGACCGTTAGGCCAATGAGCCTTGTTTTCGGAATTTGTTCCGTCGCTCAAGAATAAATCAAAGGATATCTTGTAGCTTGAGCCAACCGTGATTCCTCCGATCGTCCCAGCAAAGTTAGACGCTAATATGCCTACGTAGCTGGTTTGTTCTGTGGCGAAAACTCCCTTAAGCCATCCAGTACTTCCGTCTGGAGCCGATTGATTGGCCGTGAAGGACAAAGTTCCTTGAACAGAATCCCCAGTAAAAAAGTCATCAGCAATGGGAGTAGCTTCAACGGATCCACCCTGCGCCACAAAAACTGATCTATCTATAGATGTTCCTAGTCCTAACATAAAACAAAGATAACTAAATGACTTTATAGTAAGTCCGACCCTTTTCATCTCTTAAGGCTCGCTTGATCTGCTTTCTGTTTTTCCCACCTTCTTTAAATGACACATGAACCCAAGCGGGGTCCTCGTCATCCCCGAATTCCCAGATCATCTGATCCCATTCCAGGTTCTTTTTTATGAAGTCAAATATCTCTGAGTTAGTAACCCTCCCATACATATCGGCGTCTATATCAATAGCCTCTCCAATCATATGCTGAGAGTATTTGCTCCCACCTATCGCCTTATTTAACTCCTTCGATCTAAATCCAGAGCTGATCCCAATAGGTACACCGAAGTGATCACGCACTGGTTGAAAAATGTGGTCCGCTACAGCCTGGAGGTTATGTATAGTCCACTTATCTGGGGTGTTGTCTATCCCCTTTCGGGTCGCGGTGTTGGATTTCACCACCTCCTTTAACATAAGGTTTTTGCTTAATTTCATTTTTCTGAGCCACCCAAGAAGGGTTGATTCTTTTGATTCGAGGGTTGTGATAATATTTCTTCAATCTATGATTGAATATAGCAAAGTTAGAAAAAAAATTTGTGAGATCGAAAAGTTTGTCTTACCTTGAGATCAGCGAAACCAAAAATACAATAAACCAATTAATTCAATCGCCATGAAAAACTTCCTCTTAATCCTTTGCCTGTTCTTTGCAGGTGTTGCTTTTAGCCAAGACTCATTCGTTCTTGAGCAACCTTTCTACTCTAAATCTAAAGTAGATTCTATCCTAGTGTTCCAAGTAAATACAAACGGCCCTGTAGCCAATAAAGCTTTCTTACGGGGTAGTGACCGCGACAGATTTGTTCGTACATGTCAACATAAGCGAAACCTTAATCAAATTAGTTCGTACAGCGGACGATCTGCTATCCATACCTTCAACGAGTTCGGATACTACGCTGTAGTTTGCTTCGAAGACGGAAAACGCAGTGGAGCTACTTTCTTTTGCGTAGATAAGAAATTCCTACGTATCAAGCGCAATACAAATCTCTCCGCCCCAGAACGTGTGGGCGATATCGAAGATAAGTACGTAATAGGTTAAGACAACCTGTAGGTAAAAGAAAAGGGGCGCAAGCCCCTTTTTTTATCCTCTTCTTTTTTTGCCTTTGATTGGCTTTACTGTTCGGTTTCGATCACGGCCTTGCTTTGCTAGCTCTTTGTTGTACCGATCAACAGTTCTGTCAGCTCTTCTAATTTGCCCTTTTGTAGCATCTGGTGAAGCCTCCCCGCTTACTATTTTCCTTGAAGCGCTTCCTGCTGCTTGAGGAGTGTTTAAAAAGCGCCTTCCAGTCTTCCTAACGCGGTCTAACGCGCGATCCTCTAGCCTAGCTTTTTTAATAGGATTATATACCTCGCTTCTTTTATCAGAACTTTCTGCATTTCGCGTTGAATGTGTTACAAATCTTCCGCCAGATTCGTCGGCTTGCATACCTGCGGTATCTATACCTTTTCGTTCAGCTCTTTTCTTAAGGCGGCGTTTCTTTTTTGTCGCTGCGGTTGCCTTGACTAGATCAAGCTTTCCTCCTTTTGCATACTTCTTTACCATGTCGTAAAGAGCTGCCTTTCCTCCTTTGTTGTATTTTTTAGTCTTCATAATATTAGCTTGCTATAAATATTTCTACTTGAACTTCATTTGAAGCGGGATCTACTAAAATACTTTCTAAATCTGTCATTGTTGTGTTGATGTTTTTTGTGTCGTCGTCAACAGCTATACCATCATGAACTTTTCCAGTTATAAAGCTTTTACCAGCCTCCAGCACTAAAGTACAGGACGAATCTGCAACTCCATTTTCATTTGTAGAGACCTGTAAGGAAAGATTGACTTCATTGGAAGCATCAAGATTAGTGACTCGAATATACTTGACATCATCAATATTCATAGTGGGCTTTCCTGCAACTGTATGAGTGGTTGCCTGAAACGCAGCAATCGTAGTGTCCTGGCTAGCGGGACAAGTTACAATTCTGTTGAATGATTGAGTTACGCTTGCTATAGAAGTGATGTTCTCGCTACCACGGTTTGATCCGTTTAGCGTGAGCTCTTCTTTAATCGTTACAGTGAGTACAGCCATTACTTACGGTTTCTTCTTTTTCCTCGTCTAACCTCTTTCTTAGAAGGTACAGGGATAACAGCTTTAGACTTCTTTAAAGTCTTCTTAGGCGTTTTTGTTGTAATCTTCTTAGGAGATATAGGGGTTGCCTTTGCCCCGCCTCTTAATGGAGACCCGTCTTTGTTTCTTAAGTTTTGATCGTCAAGAGGTTTAGGCATCTTGAAGTCTGGCCGCTGCTCAGCTCTTCTAGCATTAGAGGCATTGTTCCTAGCATTACTGCTTCGTCTTGCAGCCGCTTCCTTGAGCTTCTGTTCGTAGGTCTTTTCTGGCTTTTGCATGGGGTAGCTGCGGTAGCGTGCCTTGGCATTCTCTAAAACCTGTTCTTTTGTTCTCTCTAAAGTATCAGACTGAGCAGTGCGCTTATTGCCTTTTACTTTACCTCCTTTATTGTATGCTTTCTTAGCTTTCATAAGGCAAATATAAGTTATTTCTTTTTCTTGAGTCGGGACTTCTCTCGCCGCCCACGATTCGTGCTCTCTGCCTCAAACCCTACGATCTTACCACCCTTATGAGATGCATCAAGGCTGTCCCCATTCCCATAGGTTCCTTTCTCTCGGTTGTACTTGTTTAGCTCAGCCCGTTTCTTCTTTGCTCTGCCGCCAGAACCAAACTTCTTGTACTCCTCTTTGTAGTTACGCTTCTTAACTCTCATTCTGATCTATCTGAAATAAAACCAAGTGATGATATAGGGTTTTTTACGGTTTTTTTAACGGCTTTTACAGCTGGAGAAATATACCTAGAGGCACCTGTTAAAAGCTTGGCTGCTTTGGGAATTTTACCAATCGCAGGAACAACACTTAAAACATCAAAAAACTCATCCATAGTGGGTATATATTTATTTGTATTCTTTATTCTCTCTGTATAAGAATCATACGCTCTAGAAGCATCATCCCAAGATGATATTCCTGTAGGATCAATAAACTCAATTATGTCTTCAAATAAACTGTCTGATGGTTTGTTTATCGCTCTAGAGGTTCCTTCCTCATTGTAAGAAGGGGCCAAAGAGGGGTAAGCAACAGCCTCTGGTGGATCAGAAGAAGATGGCGCAGCGTCCATAAGCCTTTCTAGAAGAACTTCAAGCCTTGGATCTGGCTTTTTAGGTGATTTCTTAGCTCTCATACTGCAAATATAATGAAGACAGTTTTTGCGCCTTTACAACTTAATTAGTTTGATTGACGCTACGTAGCTACTGTTTTATTACTTAC
>Ga0181390_1000048_pt1 | contig 40923 bp, 19 predicted proteins | sample 13SPOviralmetaG_FD_130085 | JGI IMG/M metagenome (GOLD analysis project Ga0181390, IMG submission 130085) | Marine viral communities from the oligotrophic San Pedro Time Series (SPOT) site, San Pedro Channel, CA, USA - 13 SPOT_SRF_2010-07-21 | ecosystem: Environmental > Aquatic > Marine > Strait...
CTCAGCATATGTTGATTACGAAATCCGAGACTTCGATAGACCTGAGACTCTCTCATATCGTCTATACGGCACAACTGATTACGAGTGGACACTGTTCCTGATGAACGAGCGACTCCGCGAGACCGGTTGGCCATTGGCACAGCAAGACCTCATCGACAAAATACAAACTGACTTCTACCCCAACTACTCAGTGAAACTTGACGTCGATAGTGCTGGTGGGGTCGCACAATATGCAAACCTATACCCGAAAGGTCAAGAGGTAATGGTTGATGGTCGACCAGGAGTTGTGATACGAAAGAACCTTGATGTTGGAGAGATCGTTATCGCTTCGAGCGATGACATCACTGGATCAACTTCTTTGGCGTATGCGATTCAAGATCCGGAGCGACCATTGACAGTAAATGCTCCGTTGAGAAATACAGTCTACGAGTATGAGGGCACGCATCATTATATCAACGATTCTGATCAATGGGTTAACATCTACCTTGACTCTGCTTCGAATGTCGTCGGGGCGATTCCTAAGACGAACCTCGAGTATCTGGTCGATGAGAATGACGCATCAAAGCGCATTCGTTTAATAAAGAAGAATGATATTGAAGCAGTCGTCGCTGAGTTTAAGCGAGCGTTGGAAAATAATTAATGAACATCAGATCACCGTATTCTATTTTGCAAGCGAACCTTGTTTCGTCTTCTACAACAGGAGAGGCATTTTCTGTTGACATCAAAAATAGCATACTAGAATTACAGTTCTTCGAGAATCTATACAAGTCATACATCGATGCCAAACTGGTGTTCCTTGATGACTCTGGTTTAAAGAACTATCTGTCGATGCAGGGCGTCGAGCGTATCAACATACGAATCGGTGATCCAGATAAACCAACCGAAAGAGTAATCGACAAAACTTTCTTCATCGCTAGAATCATGGATTCGCATCGTACCAACGATAACTCTGAAGTTCTCTCGCTCGAGTTGGTTGAAGAGCATGTGTACGTCAACTCAGTTAAGCAGATCAGTCGCTCGTTTACTGAGACCATCGAGAATATGGTCGCCGATCTCAGTCTAAATGAATTGAAAAAGGATATCGCTTATCCTTATTTCTCAGGTTCGGCACAGGGCGTGAGGAAAGTAATTGTTCCGTACATGAATCCACTTCAAGCGATATACTGGTTGCTGAGCAGAGCGACCACTAAAACTGGTGCACCTATTTTTCTGTCGTCAGATCTATACAGCGATTTGCTTTTGTTGTCTGACCTAGATTCGCTGCTGCTACAAGATCCCGTGAATCTAAAACTGCCGTATCGATACAGTCAGGCAATCAAGTCTGCCGAAGATCAAACGCTCACTCCCTACTATGTTATCAAATCTTTCAAGTCGCAGAACGATGAAAACACGCTGGAGTTATTCGAGTCCGGTGCGGTTGGTTCTTTCTATGAAAACCTAGATGCTGGTACAGGCGTATCCTCGGGATCTCACTTGTCGGTTCGCGATGTTCTGACTGAGATGTACACGCAAGGCACCATTGATAATAGTACAACGCAGTCTATCTTCGATCCGTCGCTTTTAATTGATGGAGTGTTATCAGATCAATACAACTCATATCATGTACATCAAGTCTCTTCGTCCAAGACCTATAATCAGTTCTTGAGTTATCACGAAGAAGCAACTCTACTCGACGAGAACAACAACATATACGAATCTAAACTAAAGGCGAAGAACAGAATCATTCGTCACATCCTAGGGAAGAATACAATTGATATCGGGATCGATGGTGTATCATTGTTCAAGGGTAAGGTGAACGTGGGTCGTCGTGTTCGTGTGTTGTTCTTGAACTCAGATCAAAACAACGACACTTCCCTAGAAAAAAGAATAGACAAGAGAAAGTCCGGAGACTATTTAATACTGGCGATCGGGCATAAACTCATAGACCAAAACCATGATGCATCGATGCGTCTCACTAAACTGGGTGACTTGCCGAAGAACTTTACGATATGAATATTTTAAGACCAATACAACAAGAATTTTATGGCGACGATTACCGTTGGTTTTTTGCTACGGTGATCAATGCTGTACCACCAGCAGGTTTAGAGGGTCGTGTAAAGATTCGAATCAACGGCGTACATAATCCTTCGACGAGTCAGATACCAGAGCGCGATCTACCGTGGGCGCAGGTCCTGATTCCAACAACTGAAGGTGGCGTGTCAGGTATCGGTCGTATTCCGCAACTCGTCAACGGTGCGTTCGTCTTCGGCGTATTCATGGACGGTAAGTCGTCGCAGATTCCATTGATACTCGGAAGTCTCCCGCGCGTAGAGCAACCAACAAGTGTACAGACTGCTCGGTCAGAAATGGTGTTTAAAGGCGACAATGTCCCTGACGCCAAAGTTGACCTTCGTCGTTTACAGTCTATGAAGTTCTTTATAGATAATAATTACTCTCCGATTCATGCGGCAGCAATTACCGGAGCATTGATCGGCGCTTCTTCTTTGATCACATATTTCGAGAAAGATCCGGCGAGTTCTTATGTCGGTATTGCTAATTGGGAAAGAGTAAGCACTGCCGGCAGTCGATACAACGGGTTGCTACGATTCGCCGCGAATCAGCAACCAAGCAAAGACTGGAGATTGTATTCGACACAGTTACAGTTTGTTCTTTATGAATTGAACAATCGGTTTAATCAGGTCAACAGTAAGTTGTTAGCGACGACTGACCTGAAGGAAGCGAGCAAAGTAATCAATCGCGACTACCTGTTTACTACAGTTGACACTGAAGATTTGGCAGAGTTTGCATATAATGAGGTTCTAGTCTGATGAGTAAAAACGAAAATCTCAAGTCAGCAGTTTCGGCAGCAGAAGCATCGCTCGATAAAACGAAGACTGAAAACCTCGCTCAACAAACGGTCAACGAATTACAGAACTCGCTCGAGACAACAGCAGGTAATATCGCAGGGCAGATTGATGGTGGTATTCAATCTCTTACTCAGGAAGTGGACAAGTTCCAAGATCAGGTTGACAAACTATCAACTAAAGAAGGTTTACTGGATGCTGGCGCGCAGACTTGGGACAACCTAAAAACTGATCTGATCAATGGTGCTGCTGCGTCACTCTCCTCTAAGTTCGGCGCGAATGTTTCTGTAGAGTTTTCTGAGCCTGACTCAAACGGTCTGGTCTTTCCTATCTCAGCGTCCCTCGAAGAACAAGGAGGCGTTGACGGTACTATCGCCGCAGTTCTACAGTTAATTACAGGTCTCGTGGGGATTGATGCTGGGGTATTACAGAAGGCAGTTGTTGACGGTTCGCCAGAGGGTCTTCTCGCTGCAGGAAAGGATCTGGACATCAGCGGAAAGATCGGAGCGTTTGCTTCAGAAACAATCAATCAGTTGGCAACCTCAGCGATCAATAGCGTGACCGATGAACTCAGCGCACTCGTCGGAACACCAATTGATTTGAACAGAACGATTAGTTTCGTTTCCGGAGTTGACTCAGATGGATCAGGAAACCTCGTGATCGATTATGATTCGGCAACGAGCAGTGGTCCTACAAGCGCATCAGAATTTAGCGAAGCATTGTCAAACGCAACACAGTCATCAACCGATCTGAGACAAATCGTAACAAAAGAATTAGAGGTCGGTCTAAACAAGCGAGACAAATCTGACCTTGAAAACCTAACAGGCGGCAAGGACGCGAAAGCAGTCAAAGATGCTGTTAACAATTCTTCTCTCACGCGCGCGAAGTTATCTAAGTCGATAGACGAAACGAACTCTATTATACAAACACGTATCGCTAAGAGCGGCGAAGTCGGCGTCGTACAATCGTTGAGCAAAGAACAACTAACAGATATCAACAAGCGTGTTAAAGACTTCGCTCCTAAACTGACCGACGCTGAAGTTGAGCGTGTTATCAATCTCTCTCAAGATGATGCTGCTGCTCAAGCAGATGCTGTTAAGATATTGTTTAACAAGACAGGTAAATCGTACTCAGTGATTCGTGCTTTCATTAAAACGATAGACTCTACGATATCTTCTGCAACGAAACCGATTCCTTCTGAGTTTGTATTCGAAGAACCTTATGTCATCGGTTCTTTTGAAAAGGAATGGGATCTAGGCGAAGGTGATCCGAAGTTCCCATATATTTCGTCGACCGAAGAACTACAAGCAGAATTCAAAAAAATTAGTCGCGAGGTGACTGAGGTCGTTGTACATTGGACCGAGACGCCAACCAACAAAAACATTGGTTCAGAAGAACTCAACGCCATACATCTAGCGTCGAAGTTAAAGGGCATTGGATATCACTATGTGATTCGCCGCGACGGTTCGTTACAGCGCGGAAGACCAATTAATATCGAAGGTCAGCATTCTCCAACGAACGATCACAACGAGCGTAGTATCGGCATCGCTTTCGTTGGAGGAATCAATGCACCGAGCGGCACACCTAACTTAGAAAACTTTGTTTCGGTTCAGTCGTTGGCACGCAGTCAGTTTAATACGTTCGATCATTTCTGCCGTGGGTTCTACTCTCGTTTCCCTGGGGGTCAGATCGTAGGACACAATGACATCGATCCACTCGAAGATGATCCTGGATTCGACGTGCGCGAATACGTTCTCGCCAACTTTGGTAAGGCATCCAAGTTCACGAATCCGCTGAAGCAATCACCGTTTACTATTGATGAGATAAACAATGACCAATAAAACTGACAACTATAATGCCCGTGTTGAAAAATTAAAGATCGGCGTAGAAGAAACTGAAGGTGTGACTGCTGACGGTTTCGTTGACCCGAGCGGCGCGTTTCCTACGCGCGAGCATTATTATAGTACCAGTGTCAACAAGGCAGCGAAAGGCGAGAAAGTCAATAATCTAAGTATGGGTGGCGGCGACTATGATGTGTCACTCAACATACCAGATCAAAAACCTTCTTTGTTCCCACACAATCAGGTACAAGAAACGCAGTCGGGTCATTCGTTCGAGATGGATGACACTCCTGGTGGTGAACGTGTACTGATCAAACACCGTACAGGTGCAGGCGTTGAGTTGCGCGCTGATGGTACGGTTGTAATCTCATCTCGTAATCAGCGTGTAGAGGTCACTGGTGGTGATCACACAACGATCGTTGAGGGTGAAGGTAAACTAATCTACAAAGGGAACCTAACGCTGGATGTCTCTGGTGATCTCAACATGAACGTTGGTGGTAACTATAACCTCAACGTCGCTGGTGACAAGAAGGAAGACATAAAAGGCAGACACACTAAGACCGTCAACCTTGATCAGAACTATACGATTCGCGGAACACGCGGTACGAAGGTTATCGGTAACAATACTGAGACATTGTTGGGCGATCACTATCAGGTTGTTTCTGGCAACAACACTTCATTGACTCAGGGCAGCGTTGAGTTGCTCGCCGGTCAAGATCTGACTACAACTGCCGTCGGTGAGTGGGTCGTTGCATCTTCTACTGCAAGTTTAGCGGCACGACATATCAGTATGTTCGGTCATAAAGGTACAATCGGTGGTCCTCTCGTAGATTACTATGGTAAGACGTATGGTGGGTTCCCTGCTGCTGTTACAAATATGTCAACGTTTTATGGAACGCTCGTCGGTAAGGCAACTGAATCATTACATGCTGACTATGCTATGTATGCAGCGACAGCAGGATTCGCCAACGGTGCGATTCGAGCACAAACTGCAGTGACAGCGAAAGACAGTAAACCAGGAAAACCGCCAACACCTGTCGTGCCTAAGCCAGGAATCATGCCATATACTCCGATTCCGGCAACTGCTCCGATTCCTAATCCGGCAGTGGTAGAACTTCAACTTTCGTCGTCAACGTATGGCATACGAAACGTTGCAGTTGATCCTAAACTTGAGCAGAAGTTAAGTCGTAGCGATGAATACAAAGGGTTGTTCAATCACGACCCATCTATACATGAGATTCGATCAAAGTTGCGCGACCCAGCGAATCTGAACAACAACGAGTTTACAAGTTATCTCGTTGCCGAAGGTAAGTTGAACAAAAACTTTAAAAAGAACCTGCATCCAAAGATTGGCAGGTCAGAAGGTAAGAAAGGAACACTTCGCTTCGGTTCGAACATACTGGGTAATAATCCAACCGACAATCGTAGCAAGAGATTCAGGGTGAATACAAAATGAAAATACTCGTTGACCCACAATATAACCCTGAATTAATATCTCGTATAACCTCTGAGACTAAACTGGCGCCAGGAATCACCTGTGCTAAGTTTCTCGGTGCCAAAGGTTCGCGTACACAGTTTGAGAAACTGTATCGCCAAGACTTCTTCGGTTCAGTAGATCGAAAAGAGATTGCCCGCAATCTGGTTCTTCATGCGAACGCAATGAATATGGTGACAGGCAACCTCGACTTTTCTCAGCATCGACTGATTGTTTCTGATGGTATCTACGAACCCAACCCAGACTTCGAGATCTCGGAACTCAATGCTGGCGCCGAGAAAGCAGCGAAAACACTGGCGAAACAGTTCCCTCGCGGTTCATATGGAAAGGGACCAGACGGTTGGGTTGCTCGAGTCCCTCTTTATACTGGAGAAACACCATCGGGCGGCAGTATCAATGATTTGAGAAGAACAGGTCGCGCCATCGGTTACCAACTCATCGACAAGAACGGTAAGACTGACCCTCGCAAATCGTTTGACCTCGCAGTGTTTTGGAAAGATTATCTTGACTATGACAAACTTACATTGGATTATGACACGTTTGATCCAAGCGGAGACCTCACCTGCTCAATTATCCTAGAAATGCCGGAGGTTTCTACCTCGTGGGACGTTTCGTATCGCTACGGACTTGAGACAACCTACAACGGCGCATTACAAACAGTCAATGAATTATTAGAAATCTTGCCAGAAGATGACTAAATACTATTATTTGAAGAGTAATAATAATGCCAAAGGTATTCTCATACGAAGACGGTAATCTAGCATCGAGCATTCGCGTCACGAGAGATCGAGTCTACTCAGACCTCGACCTGACGTTTTCTGCTAAGAACGGTGGCGAAGGTTCGAAAGGCGACATCTACAAGAAACTAGATGCTGCAGCAGTTAAGCAGTCAATCAAGACATTGATTCTGACAAACCGTTTCGAGAAACCATATCGACCTGCTTTTGGTGCTGATCTTGGCGCCAAACTATTTGAACTTGCGGATGGCAACACGGGTAATGAAGTCATCGATGCAATTAAAGATTCAATAGAACGATATGAACCAAGAGCAAAAATACTAAATATAAAAGTATTCTCAACTCCTGATAATAACTCACTAGGTGTCACACTAGAATTCAAAGTTATAAATAGTAGTGTGTCCGAAACATTGAATTTAGACCTAAGGACTCCGGTAGTCATCGAGAAAGCACTACCAACGACAGAAGACGATGGCGTCGAATACCTCCTCTCTTCTGGCGATCTATTTGTAATGACAGATCTTGGTTTCAAGATTATTGTCGACGAATAGGCAGTCCAAATTTTATAAATACAATTGACTCGTTATCTTTGATTCTTCGGTTTTTCCGAATATCTCCTTTGCGATAAAATAATAAAAACAAAACTCTTTGGAGAAAAAGATGCCACAATACCCAAATTTAGTGATTGATGCAAACCTTAGCATATCTAAGCTTGGTCAGTTAAGCAACGCGCGTTTACAAAACGTCACCTCTGCTGGTCGTTTAACGTTAGAACAAGAACTCGTAGCATCAGAACTGCTCGGCAATGATCACAATGGTCAGGTCGTCTTTGATGTCAACGAAGGTCAGTTGTACGTTTTCGTTTCGGCAAACTCACAGTTCGAAAGAATTTCAAATGACATTCAAGGGGATGTCATTTATAGAGGCGACATTAACCCTACACTCACAAGTCAGTCGACTTCTACCTCTGGTCCAATTCAAGCGAAGAAAGGTAATCAGTATATTGCGAATGCTGCTGGTGATCTGGTTATGTCTGGCGTTACGTTCTATCCGGACAACAAAGTTCAGATCGGCGACGCAGTTATTTTCTGGGATGCATCGACCGCTTGGATCTTCCAGTCTAATACTGGTCCTGCTACAACAGAGCAAGCAGGTACGATCGACATCGCGACACAACAAACGGTCGATGATGGTCTAAGCGATTCCGAAGCAGTAACTCCAGCGACATTAGCAGGATCTCAATTAGCGGCAGATATTGCTGCTAACGTAGCACCTCACCAAGCGAACGCTGCAGATATTCTTTCTCTACAAGGATTTACTGGAGAAGGCACACCACTTTCTATTGGTGCTGATCTGGCAGAAGCGATCAACCTTTTGGTTGCGCGTGCTGACTCTGCCTCTGGCGAAGTTGATGCTATTGAGTCATTTGTCGGCGAAGGCACTTCTCTCGATACTCTAGCGACTAATATTGCTGGCGCGATCAATGAATTGGTTGTTTCTGACAACGCTCTCGTTGCGAGAATCACTGCTGAAGAGTTGAACTTATCTTCTCTACAAACATACACTGGGGAAGGCACTGCCCTTTCTACGATCGCGACTACTATTGCCAATGCGATTAACGAATTACACGGCGAAATCAATGTCAATACAACAGACGTTGCTTCTAACACTGCCGATATCGCAACAAATACTGCGGCAGTTCTTTTCAATACAAACGAAACTGCTGCGAATCGTCAAGAAATCTTGGCGTTGCTGACAAGAGTTGATTCTGTAGACACTACATTCAGCGGACTCGACAGTGACATTGCTAGTCTGTATGCTCAGATTGCAGCAAACGATTCAGATATCGCTTCGGCATTCGAGCAGATCGGTAACAGCGGAAACGATTCAGATATCGCTTCTCTCGTTGCTCGCTTGACAACAGCAGAAACTAATATCGTTTCTAACGATAATGATATTGCTTCTCTTGCTACGCGCATGCTGACAGCAGAAGGTAATATCGTAACAAACGATTCAGATATCCTAGCAAATGCAGGTTCGATTACTTCTCTACAAGCGTATACTGGAGAAGGAACGGTACTGAATACCACAGCAAATAATCTCGCGGAGGCACTCAATGAGTTACATGGTCGCAACGATTCTGCTAACGGTCCTATCACTGCTAACGATTCTGACATTCTTTCTCTGCAAGGATTCTTAGGAACTCCTGGTTCCCTGCAAACTTCAGCGCAAACACTGGCAGAGGCAGTTAACGAACTAAAAAACGATGTAGACGGCAACGACTCAGACTTAGCGATTCTGACTGATATTGTATACTCGCGCGAAACACACGCTGAGATCAAAGCATTCAACCAAGACGGCATTAACCTGCTCGCTGATGTTGAATTTGTTATCACTCACAATCTGTCATTGCCGTTTATCGCTGGTTTCACCATGGGCGTCATGGATGGTTCAGGTGACCTGCTCAGCGTTGAAGCAAGAGCGATCGATGCGAACACTGTAGGAATTACTTCTGAGGTTGACGCAAGCAACGCAAGTTTCTTCATGCTGGCGAACATAACTGAGATGGATGAAACTGGTTCTTCTCCTGAAGGTATTGTTGGACGTGCTGATGGTATTAGTGTACCAGATGATACGCTCGCGTCACAAGAAGGCGAACTGATGATTACACAGGATGGTATCTACATCGTCCTGAATAACCCAACAACTGGTGGTGGGGCAGATTCTGAATCAACAGATAGTCTTGCCCCAGCACCTGAACCAGAACCAGAACCAGAACCAGAACCTAACGACCCACCTGTTATCTCAGGAATAGACGCATCATATACTCTGACACAAGGTCAGGACACAGTGATCACCGGTGTTGCGACTGACCCAGAAGGTGACACAGTTACATGGTCTTATGCAGTGACCGCAGGTGACCTTTCCGGAACAACTGTATCTCAATCGGATAACGTGTTCACAGTAACTCCTGGAACTGCAGATGCTACATTCCAGTTGACATTCACTGCAACAGATGTTAACGGAAATGCCTCAACGCATGTGAGTGATTTCACATACGATTATGTAGAACCAACAAACTATTGGAATGCCACGCAGGTAAGTGACTGGTACATGTTCGGCAGTAGCACTGTAAGCGAACCAACCGATGGTACGTTTAGATTTACCAGAATCGCCGGTAATGGTAATGTTGGACAATATACAGTTACTGGTTTGACTGGAGGTGCTAGTTATGTTATTTCTGCTACCGGAGATACTAGTCAAAATGATCATGTCGCTGAATTTACTCTTCAGAATGCCAATTGGGATGACATAGATGGACCAGGACCTTTGGAGTGGGGTGAAGGTGGAACTCTCGATTGGGCAGCAGGAGCAACTAGCGATACACAAAGTGTCACATTTACAATGCCAGCAGGAGAAACTTCTCTAACGGTAAGGGTTCGTCTCGCGTATACTCAACCTTATCCATCAAACACTGCGGTTTGGGATTTCTCTGATATCAAAATTAACGACGCTTAATCTTTGCATACTAAACTTAATATTTGCTCAAAGGGGACTTCGGTCCCCTTTTTTGTATATAAATAAACTTGTTATGAACCTGGAGAAGTCAAATGGCAACCACAATACGTTCTGCGGAACTTGATTTTAATACAATAAAGAATAGTCTAAAAGAATATTTCCAAAGACAACCGGAGTTCGCCGACTATAATTTTGAAGCATCAGGTTTATCTAACCTGCTAGACGTACTTGCCTACAACACTCACCAGAATGCCCTGATGGCAAACTTTGCCTTGAACGAATCATTCCTATCAACTGCTCAGTTGCGTTCGTCAATGGTCGGTCTCGCTGGCGCACTAGGATACACTGTTAGGTCAAGGTCAGCATCAGTTGCAGTATTACAGTTGACTACACCATCAGATCCTGGCACAGTTCCTATTGGCACTGCATTTACCACGACAGTGAACAACAAGACATATACGTTTAGAACTCGTGACGTCATGACTCCAGTATTTACAGGTGTCAACTATACAATGACAATTGACGGTAATGCAAACATTCCAGTGTATGAAGGTGTGCCTCGTTCAAAGAACTTTATCTCAGGAACAGCAGGGGAGAATGATACTTATGTTATTCCTGAAGCAAACCTAGATATCGAGATGGTTCGCGTGCGCGTGTACGATAACACCTCAACTTCAGTGTACGATGCGTATACAAATATTAATGAAGCAACAAATATCAACAGCGACTCAAAGATATTCGTGATCAAAGAAACGCCAAACGGTTTTTATGAAATATCGTTCGGTAATGGTATTATAACAGATCAGATTCCGCGCCCAGGAAATAGAGTGCAGGTTCTATATGAAACAGTATCAGGTCCAGAAGCAAACGGTGCTGTAACGTTTGAAGATACGACCGGATTATTTCCTTCTCTCAGAACTGTTTCTAATTCCACATCAGGTTCATTTAAAGAAGGCATTGAGTCTATCAGGAAAAATGCGCCATATCTTTACGCAGCACAAAACCGTATGGTCACTGCAGAAGATTACTCAGCCTTGATTCAGAGAAACTACGGGACAGTGATTGCCGATATAAAATCTTGGGGCGGTGAAGATAACGTACCGCCAGAGTATGGAAAAGTGTTTGTTTCTATTCTGTTCGAAACCGAAGATGAAACCGTACAAGATGTCACGAAAGGTAATATCACGAACCTAGCGAAAGACCTTTCCGTCGCTTCGTTTGATCTAGATTTTGTAGACCCGAACCTCACATACCTCGAAGTAGAAACATTCTTTCAGTTCAACCCATACCTAACGTCCTCTTCAGAAACATCAATTGAAGCGAAGGTTTCAGAGACAGTTAGAGTATACTTTGACGAACAACTCGGACAGTTCGATCAGTCTTTCCGACGCTCAAACTTATTGACGCGCATTGACGATTCAGATCCTTCAGTTCTTTCAAGTCGCGCGATCGTCAAGATGCAGCATCGTTTTATACCACAGTCATTAATCGACAGTTATACTATTACATTCCCGACTTCTATTTCAGCGCCAAGTGATGAGATACACACGATTAAGTCTAAGAATTTCTTTTTGAACGGTAAGGTGTGCTTTTTACAGAATCGTCTCGACAGTACTGTCATCGAGGTCATTGATACTGCTACTGGAAAACCTGAGATTGATAACGTCGGATACTATGATCCAGCAGAGGGAACACTTATCCTGTCTGGATTTAATAGCACTTTAATTACTGGCGACTTCTTTAAGATCACTGCGATTCCGGCGAATCAAGCGACGATCAATCCAACAAGAAACAATATCCTCTTGTTCGATGGCGAAGAGTCAAGCGCGACAGCAATTATAACAGACACCGTATAAATAACTTCATAATGTTAAGAGACTGAATTATGACATCCGTAGTTACAAACGATTTTCGAACCCTTTTATTCAATCAGCTGATACAAGATGTTGAAGGGGGTGATGCAACTTACTATGTTGGTATCTCTCGTGCAGAAAGTTACACTCCGGATGCTAATGCTGATTCGAGAGCAGAACAATTAAAGTTCAGGAATGCTCTCCAAGCAGTAAAGGTATTGAGCAATGCTTCTTTCGTTATTCCTACAGTAGAATGGCAGAATAATGATATCTACAATGCGTACACAGATCAAGATCCGAACCAAACTAATTTCTACGTTGTAAATTCAGTCAACGAAGTATTCGTTTGTGTCGAGTCTCCGAGCGCAGTGTCTACAATCGAACCTACTTCGGCACTTGCAAATAACGACGTTAAGACGTTCGCTACCGGAGACGGATATCTGTGGCGATATATGTACACGATGTCTAACCTCGACTTCTCTAATTTCAAAACGCGCAGTTATATGCCTGTTAAAACGGTAACTGGTAATCCTACGATTGCTCAAGAAATTGAACAACTCGCGCTACAAAACAGTTCAGTCGATGGTGAGATCCTAGGATTCACGATTAATTCTGCCGGAACAACATATTCCGGAGGAAGCGCGGATCTTACAATTAGTGGAACCCCCACTTCTCCTGCTGACTTTTCAGCTTCTATCTCTAGCGGCAGTATCCAGTCAATTAATCTGGAAACAGATAGCGAAGGCGATTATATGCACGGGGCAGGGTATGACATCGCGTCAGCAGAGGTAACTGGTGGCAACGGTGCAGTAACTCCAATCTTCGCTCCACAAAGTGGACTAAACGCAAACCCAGTTGTCTCATTAAAGTCTAAGTCTTTGATGTTCCAAGTTGACATTCAGGGAGACGAGACTGGCACGATTTTAGCAGAAAACGATTTTCGGCAGGTTGCGTTGATTCGTAACCCTAGCAAGTTCAACTCAGACTCAGACTTCACAGGAAACACCGGAATCGGTATGAAGCGATTGAATCTTGTTCCTGGTTCAGTAATCCCTCTTGGTACTATGTTTCCTAAGGATGCAGTATTTCGAACAAGCACAAACGGAGCAACGGGAAAGGTGTTCTTTCACGATACAATTAATGAGCAATTATATTACTACCAAGATTTGGACACAGGATTTGAACCTTTCACTAACGGATTAACAATTACTGACGACACAGTGACTGCTTCTATCTCTTCTCAAACTGACCCAGAAATTGATGCATATTCGGGTGATATTCTGTACCTAAATAATGTTTCAGAAGTAATTGATCGAACAAGTAACCAAACCGAAGACATTCGAATAGTTATTGAATTAGGATAAAACATGGCAACAGTATTTACATCAAGTACACTCCCAAGTCTATACAGCGACGACTTCGACCAGAACGATAATTATCATCAGATATTGTTCAACTCTGGTCGAGCACTTCAGGCGAGAGAATTAACTCAACTACAGACGCTCATCTATGAAGAGATGGGGCGGTTCGGTCGCAATGTATTTAAAGAAGGTGCCGCTGTTTCTTCTGGTGGTTCTGCAATCAATGCTAGCATCGACTTCATTAAAATCGCTTCGGTAAATTCCGGTGGCGCATTTGCTAATATTCCTGTAGGAACTGTATTTCAGAACACAACAACTGGTGTGAAGGCAAAGGTTCTGCGCGTCGAACCGCTTGCTGGTGATTTTACTTTTAATACATTATATGTTCAGTACATTAACAGTAACAACGCAGCAGTATCCGGCACGCCGACAGTATTCGGTGACAACGAGACACTCGAATCAGTAAACCTAACTGACAATTCATACGAAATTGTTACTGAAACACCAAACGCAACAGGTAAGGGTGTTCGTTTTGATGTCGGAGAGGGAGAATTCTTTGTACTTGGTCGTTTCGTGCATGCGAACGCGCAGTCAACTATTATTTCACCATATTCTAATTCAGTAGACGCAGTCGTTGGTTTCAAGGTTGAACAAGAAGTTATCACTGTCAATGATACGACGGATCTTTATGATAACACTAACGGTATCGTTAACACTGCTTCTCCTGGTGCCGACCGTTATCGTATCAGATTGACATTGACAACTCAGGATCAATTGTCCGTGGACGACACGTTCGTTTTCCTCGCAAGAGTTGAGAACTCAAAGATCGTCGAAGAGATTCAAGAGTCAGACGCATACAACAAAATAAACGAGTTGATGGCGCTTCGTACTAATGAAGAGTCAGGCGACTATATCGTAAACCCGTTCACCATTCACTTCGAAGATGGCGTTGTTAGTGACTCGAACCTTGATCTCGTCATTTCGTCTGGGTCTGCATATGTCAACGGTTATCGTGTAGAGAATCAATCGCCAATCAAGTTGAACATACCGAAACCTCTGGAAACAGAGACAGTTGCAAACGATCTAATTCCTGCGGTCTACGGAAACTACTTCCTCGTTGATAGTTGCCGAGGACTTCCGGACCTTGACTTTTCTGAAGTTAATTTGTATAATTCACTTAGTGGCGCGGGAACGAGTATAGGTACTGCTAGAATTCGTGCAGTAGAAGAAGACGGTGCGTTCCACAAAGTATATGTATTTGATGTGCATGTCGACTCAGATCAAGATCTTAAAACTGCAAGAAGTATTGGTACATCAGCAACAGATTACTTCAACCTTGTTCTTCAAGGAACTGATGCTCGACTATTCCAGACAACAGACAACGATCTGTTATTCCCTACAGCAAGACCAAGACCTGAATCGTTCTCTGATATAACGATGACAGTTCAAGCACGTCAGTCTCAGAGTGCTCCTGGTGGTGTGATCACAATGTCACAGTTACCTGTAGGAGAAGCATATAGCGATACCTCTCTTTGGGTAATTGCTGCTGACGATGAATCTTTCCAGTCTGGAACAATTGTAACAACCAATAATGGCGGCAGAGATGCTCAGATATCTGGTGGACTTACTGCCGGAAAGACATATGAAATCATTTACTATTATACTAAGACAGCAACGCGTCGCTCTAAGACTCTGACTTCTTCTACAGCAACGTTGTCATTACAGACATCATCTGACGCAGAAGGTAACACGTACAACTTCTATGACTTCCAAGTTCCAGATATTTACGCAGTAGATTCAGCAAGAAACTTTGATGCTGCTGGTTTCGATATGCTAGGAAGGTTCGTATTTGATGACGGTCAACGCGATAATTTCTATGCAGACAGCCGCTTGATTCTAAACTCTCAAGACTCTGCCCCGAGTCAAATTTATGTCAACTATCAGCACTTCACACGCGGTGCTGGAGACTTTTATGACGCGACGTCGTATGCTATCGACTACAAAGATATTCCTACACATACTCTGCAGGATGGTACTGAAGTCAGTCTATTTAACTACCTTGACTTCCGTCCAGACAAGAACGACGGCACGTTCTCTAACATTCACGCGTTGCCGCGTAATGGAACCAACATTACGGCAGATGTAAGTTACTTCCTACCGCGTGCCGATAAACTGATCATAACTCAAGAAGGCGACGTTCAGTTGCTCATGGGTCAACAGGCAGAGAAACCTCAGTTTAAACCAACGCCAGATAATGCGCTTGAATTGTACAAGATCATAATGAACGCTAATACTCTGGATGAGCACGATCTACAATCAACTCCTATCGAACACAAGCGTTACACGATGGCAGACATTGCTAAGATCGAAGCGAAACTTGATCAACTTGAAGAGTATACGACCCTCACTTTCCTAGAAATGGAACAGCGTATGACTCCATCATACGATAGTGATGGTAATGAGCGTACCGAAAGCGGATCACTGGTTGATGATTTCTCAGATCAAACTGGAGCAGATACAACCAACCAAGATTATGCGGCATCTATTGATCCAGAGAGTCGTTTGATTCGCCCATCTGTTGACGAAGATAATATTCGTTTGGTATGGGATGACACACTGAACCCTGTCGGAAACAATGTTGTTAAGAGCGGTGACCAAGTTTATCTAAACTACGATTCCGCTGAGTGGGCATATCAGTCGCTCGCTTCGCGATCTGTAAATATTAATCCATTCGGTTTAGTCGATAATGTCGGGACATTGAAACTCTCGCCTTCGTCAGACGAATGGAAAGAATCACACGAAGAGGCAGAAACTGCCCTTGGCGGTGCTTCTAGGGTTGATCGACGTCAAGCATTCCTCTGGAATAACTGGATGTGGAACTGGTGTGGTCGAAGTGTTGAAGATATTCATCTAGACTATAACAAGAAACCAAGAAATAAGTTGCGTGAAGTTCGTGAGCAACAACGTCGTTCGTTCTTCGGTAGCGAAAAATACAACTCAACATTTAGCAGCATACCAACTGACACTGCTAACGGTAAGTATGTTTCCCGTGTGATTTCTTCTGACACATTACGATCTATCGTAGACGGAAGATGCGTTGATGTTGCTTTGATCCCTTGGATGCGCTCACGAAAAGTTTTCTTCCATGCAAAAGGTCTAAAACCAAATACTAAATTCACACCATTCTTTGATGGTCAAGATGTTTCTGACTGGTGTAGAGAAGAGTCTACCTTCGTTCGTTGGGCAGACCGTAAAGATGACATTGGTAACCAATTCCGTCAATCTAACTTGGTTGAGCACCCACAAGGGAAAAGCGAATTAATCGCTGACGAAAACGGTGAGGTCATCGGTTCATTCTTTATTCCGAATATCAAACCATTATATGACATTGTACAATATCGTCGCGGTAAGATTAGGAAGCGCACATATATTCGTTTCCGTACTGGTGTTCGCGAGTTTAAACTTCTTGACATCAACACAAACGACTGGACTGCTGCCGACAGTAAATGTTTCGCATACTACTCAGCATTGGGCGCATTCCACAAGCGTTATCATAATATTCTATCGAACCGTGCACGCCAGCAAATTCTACCTTGGGCAAATTTACCGACCCGCGTTCAAACATATTCTGCATCTGAATCTAGGGATCTACTCAATCAGGTGACTGCTTCTCAGGTTAGTATCGTTGATCCTAAACTTGCTGGGCAGTATGGTTCGGCGACTTCTCCACTTTCTGCCGCTGCCTTGGCAGGGTTAGATGCTAGTGGACAAATGTCACAGGTTCTTTCTGACTATGTTAATGTAAATACAAATCAGTTTGCAGGTCCAGCGATTAATGTGCTCTCGCTTCCTCAGAATCCTATGTCACAAACGTTCTACGTGGACAATCAGTTTGGCGTAGTACTGACCAAGGTTGATCTGTTCTTCCGTACAAAGGATACAACTGGTATCCCAGTGTCTGTTCACTTACGTCCAGTTGAAGATGGTAAACCGTCGACGACAAATATCGTACCTGATTCGCATGTATATTTAAATGCTTCTGAAGTTGAGGCGATCGGTACTGATCCGCAGATGTCGACAATACAAGGGAACCCCACTTCATTCGTATTTGATGAACCAATTTATCTACAACCATGGACCGAGTATGCGATTGTTGTCACTTCACAGTCAACTGAGTATGAACTGTTCAGCGCGAAGACGAAAGAAACATTATTCGGTTCAACCTCGAGATACATTACTACTCAACCTGCTCCTGGTTCGCTTTACCTACCACAGAACGGCATGGTATGGGTCGAATCGAAAGATCAAGACTTAATGTATAAGTTGACGCGAGCGCGCTTTGATCTTGGCGGTGGTAGTTTGATTCTTCGCAACGCCAATCTACCGGCAGCGCTGCTTGAAGAGAATCCTGTTCGTACAACTGCAGGTTCTTCGCGCGTGTATGTGTCGCATCCGAATCATGGTTTCCAAACAGGCGATACTACTTCTTTGGATAGTTGTTCTGACGTCAATGGTATCTTGGCAACAAGCATTAATACAACGCAAACGATTGACTCTGCTGACATACACGGATACACGTTTGACGTTGGTTCTTCGGCAACTGCCACTGGATACGGTGGTGGCGATCGAACACTGGCAAGAAAGAATAAAGTGTTCAATGTTGCCAACCCATATATCGAATCAATCATTCCGAACTTTACTTCGGTTGATATATCAGCGAAGTTTACTTCCGGTTCGTTTATTTCTGAAGGCGCATCACGATTCGATGTTGATCCGCAGTATGCACGTGTTACTCCGAAACAGAATGTTGACTTCACTGAAACGAAAGCAATCTACAACGAAACGACTGAAACATCAGAGTTGGGTGCAGGTAATTACTCATCATACATCAAGGTAGATATGAAGACGTCGAACGATTATGTTTCTCCGATTGTCGATCTACAGCGCACTTCTCTCATTATGGCAGGTTATAAGATGGATAACCCAGAGATTACGCCACACATATATCCAGTTGACGAAACGAGTCCATATGGATGTACAGGTGCTTCGCGTCACATTACTACTCCGATCACACTAGAAGAAGCGGCAGTGGGTATTGATGCGAGACTAATGGTAAATTTACCGTTCGGGTCAGATCTAAGGTTGTACTATCGCGTCGCGGCATCTGATGAGAATATTCTTGATCAACGTTGGATTGAACAACCAATCCAAACGACGATCTCTAGGGATAACGATTTGACATTCCGTGAGGCAAATTTCCTTGTAGGCGGTATGGGCGGCGCAATAAATCCGTTTAACCAAGCGCAGTTAAAATATGTTATGACTGGCGGCGGTAAGGCACCTACAATTAAGAGTGCCGGAATTCGATTCCTAGCGGTATAAACTATGAGTCGATATGTACAAGTTAAGGGGCACTCGGGTCTCGTTCGTGATACGGAAACGAACGCATTGATTAATGTTGATAAGTCTGCTATTCAACAAGCGAGAGAAAAGAAAGAGTTAAGAAGAAAGAAAAAGCAGGAAGAACAAGAACTCAAGCAGAGAGTTTCTTCCCTTGAGACGGACATATCTGATATCAAGAAGATGCTTGAGATTGTTGTCTCAAAAATGAACTGATATTTTACTATAAATAGTGTCAAGATAAATTTATTTTTTGGAAGCGAGTATGGCACGTTACGAAGATTTTACATTTGATCAGGGTTCAGACATCGCGCTGGAGTTGCGTCTGGTCGATCAAGATAAAAGCGCGATCGACCTTACGGGTTACTCAGTAGCAGCAAAGATGGCACCTAACTATGCCGCCAGCGATTCCGACAAAACCACATTCACTGCATTCGTTGCTCAACCTGCGACTGATGGTATTGTCACGCTTTCACTATCGAACACACAAACAGACTCGCTAAACCCTCGAAGAAAATACGTGTATGACGTAGAGATTATGTTCGAGGATAGTGACGAAGAACTCATCATTGAGCGCGTCCTCGAAGGACTTATTACAGTTGCGCCATCGGTTACAAAGTAAAGGTATAAAATGTCTACGAACAAATACTCAAAATATGTTGTTGAAAATGTTGTAACAGGAACTCAGATTCGAAGCATCGTTCCTGCTGGCGCGCTCGACTCTGCCGCTGTTATTGATCTGATCGATTCTGATTATGTTGCGGCACGTGTTCCTGCTGGTGCAAATGGATTCGATTCTGCTGACGTAATCGGAATTGTAGACAGCGATTATGTGCAAGCAAGAGTAACACTTGACGGTGTAGGAATCGACTCGGCAACCGCGCAGTCTATTGCAAATAGTGAGATACTTTCAACAGTTGACGCAGCATATGTCCAAGCGCGACAGACACCACAAGACTTCGCATACTCTTCACTGACAGATGCACCAACTGCGCTCAGTTCATTTACCAATGACACTAACTACATTACTGCTGCGGATATCCCAGCAACAGTTGATTCCGACTATGTTGCGGCGAGAGTACCTGCTGCCGGCGGTGGTCTAGATTCTGCTGCTGTCGAAGCGATGATCGACTCGGATCTTGTCGGAGCAGAATCTCCAAATTCATATACAATGAAGATTGGTGCTAACGCAGACCGTATTGCAATCGGTAAGAATGCTATTTCGGATCGCGTCAACAGTATCTCGATCGGTACTAGTGCTGGTCGTTATATTGATGGTGGATCCGGTCATGTTGTAATCGGCGATAATGCAGGTGGTGCTGCTTTGGGCGGTGGCGGTCAGGCGCACAACATTATTGCTATCGGAACAAATGCCTGTACTGATATCTCAAGCGCGCAGTTTGATACTATCGCTATGGGTTACAATGCCGGTAGAACAAATATGAAAAATTATGCTATTGCCATCGGTTATGGTTCCTCATCATCTAACGCGGGTACTGAGTCAGTCGCGCTTGGCGCGAACGCGGATGCGACTGGTTCGCGTTCTACTGCAATCGGCGTTTCTACCGATGCCACTGGAACATATAGCGTAGCATTAGGAGATGAAGCACAGGCGACAGCAAGAAGCGCTATCGCGATAGGCAAAGAAGCAACTGCTGCTGTAGATAATTCTCTGTCGATAGGTTACGGTGCGGGTAATACCACTGGCGGCGATGGTGCTGTATTGATCGGTACAAATGCAGGTCAATCTGCGCATCAACGCTCACTTTCTGTTGCGGTAGGCATGAACGCACAATTAGAAAATGATGCCACTACGTCGGCAACTGTTGCTGTTGGTTATGAAGCGGGTAAAACGCGTCAGGCAAGCAACACTGTTGCGGTTGGTTATAAAGCAGGTGAGACCGATCAATTAAATAGTGCAACTGCTGTAGGTTTCCAAGCAGGTAACACATCTCAGGGAGTTAGTTCTGTTGCCATTGGTCGCGATGCTGCTTTCACTGGACAAGCAACAAACTCTGTTGCCATTGGTCGTGCTGCTGGTTATGAGAACCAAGGCACTCGTTCGATTGCTATTGGTCGACAAGCAGGTGCAGCGAATCAAGGTGCCAACAATATCATCTTGAATGCTACTAGTGGTGCGTTAGATAGAACTGATCAGTTCGGTATCGACATTCGTACATCTGCTGCTGGTTCACTGATTTACTCGATCGATTCAGATTGGGTCTTTGGTGCTACAGTAACTTCACCAGAATTCAAGTTCTCAGATGGAACTTCTATGACGACTGCTCCAACTGGTGGCGGTGGTTTGGATTCTGCTGGTGTACAAGGCATTGTAGATGACAACATCTTGGGTAGCGCAGGGAATACTGGTGTAACTATCGGTCCAGGTGCTTCTGCTTCTAGTAGTGAACTACAACAAGTAGTAATTGGTCCAACTGCATCCTCAAACGGTCAATTTAACGTAGCTATCGGTAGAAATGCAAAGGTACAATCTGGTCGAACTAGCGGAACTGCAGTCGGAAACGACGCTCGAGTAGGTTCTAGTACGGGCGGAAATAATGGTGTAGCAATCGGAAATAATGCTGTAGTTGAGCGAGATGCCGGTGTAGCGATTGGACCGAACGCTACGACCAAGAATGGTAGCAATGGTGTCGCAGTTGGAATGCAAGCGAATGCTTGGGGGGCAAGTGCTCTGGCATTAGGTCATGGGGCGAACGCAACTACTTCGAACACAATTGCAATTGGAGCAAATACTAGTGCATCTACACAATACGATATCGACATTCGTACATCTGCTGCTGGTTCACTAACATACGACACTACAAACGATTGGACGTTTGGTGCTGGTGTCACGATGACCGATCTTACTGCGAGCGGTGCGACAGTCATATTCAGTAATTTGCCAATCGCCGATCCGTTAAACGCAGGGCAACTTTGGAACAGTGCTGGAACTCTCAAAGTCTCAGCAGGATAAATTTTATAAATAAGGTATTATCATAAATTCATTTGTCATACCAACAAAAAATCTCAAACTAGGGAGACAGTAACATGTCAACAAAAATCACGGAATTAACGCAACTTGTTGGGACACCATCTGATACAGATGTAATTCTGATCACTGATGTCAGCGAAGACGCTTCGAAGCAAATTACAGTCGCCGATCTTCTTTCTGGTACATCAGAAGTTGGTTCTTTCGTATTTGATAGTGCTACTATCAATACAACTGGTAATGCGAATGTAACTTTTAACCCTGATGTTTCTTTCACCGGAGACCTTTCTATTTCTACTTTGGTCAGTACTGGTACTGGTCCATTTAATCTAAACAGCGCAAGCAGCATTAACTTTACTGCTACTGATGCAGTTACAGCGAACGGCGTTCCACTTCCAACTTATGGTGGTATGCTAAAGTTGAACGGCACCAATGCTCCTACTTGGACTGGTTCTGCAGGTATCACCGCCACCCGCCAAAGTTCTGGCAACTTTCGTTTAACATTTCCGTCAGCATTTACCAGCATTGAAGATTATGCTGTAATGGTCACTTTTCAAGACTATCACTCTGGTGTTTATGTTCCTGTCAACCGTTCAACTGGTTATGTTGACTTCGGAACTGTCTATAGAGAAGGCGATGGAAGCGTTGTCGAGCAAGGAACAGTATCAGTATTAGTCTACGAATTCTAATCCAAGGGGGGGTTTGAACCATGGAAAAAGAATATGTAGTAATTGTCCACAAAGGAGTGGACCTAACAGCGTTTGATACGGAACTTGCTGCTGCAACTGGGGATTCACCAATTCCTAATCGTGCAGTACAGATTGCTGATCCTCGTGAAGGATCAAAACGTATGACGCACTGGATGCTCACAGAAGAAGAAGCACAAGAACTTCAATCTGATGAGCGAGTTCTTGCGGTTGAGATACCGCCACATATGAGAGAAGACATTGAATTTACTCTCGACGCGAAAGCAAAGCGTGGTGGTAGATTTAAGAGAAAAGGCGCATCAACTGCATCGAATGTTAACTGGGGTTTGAGACGCTCAAACGCTAGAACTAACATTTACTTCGGACAAGAAGACGTAAACGAAAACCTTGAGAGTGATTACGTCTTCGCGCTCGACGGTGCAGGTGTTGATGTTGTTATTCAGGATACTGGTATTCAAGCGGATCACCCTGAGTGGCAAGATGCTGACGGTAACTCGCGTCTACAACAAATTGATTGGTATACAGAAAGCGGTATTTCTGGATCACAACATCCAGATCACTACACTGATACTGACGGTCACGGTACTCACGTTGCTGCGATTGCTGTCGGTAAGACCTATGGGTGGGCGAAAGGTGCTCACATTTATTCTCAAAAGATTGTAGATCTTGGCGGCACTGGCGGTGTTCCGTTTGGTACTTCACCATCAACAGCATTCGATATGATTCGCCTCTGGCACAATGCTAAGACTAACGGTCGTCCAACGATTGTTAATATGAGTTGGGGTGTTCGTCACGCAACTTCATTGAATCCTACTTCTGGTGTTTATCGTGGATCTTCTTGGGACTATAGTGGTCAGTCAGATTCTACGCTTTACTCTCAGTTTGGTATCGTCAGTAAGTTCAGCAACGGAAATCGTTCTATTCCTGCTCAGATAACTGCGTATGATGTAGAGATCGAGGAAATGATCGATGCTGGTATTCACGTCTGTATTTCTGCAGGTAACGGATACTACAAAGCAGATGTTCCTGGCGGCGACGATTATAATAACTCTGTTTTAATCAACAGCAACACTTATTACTATCACCGCCCAGCATCTCCATACCATGAAGATGCGTTCTTTGTCGGTAACATTTCCAACGAACCTCGTGTTTCTGGTTCTTCTACAGATGGCGCGGCACAAAATAGTAACCGTGGTCCTGCAGTTAATATGTGGGCAGCAGGTACTAACATTATGAGTGCGGCAAGTAACACAGTTGCTTCGAGTCGTTCTACTCTGTCGTATCCGGAAGATCCTAACTATAAGATCATGGTTCTTGATGGCACCAGTCAGGCAGCACCTCAGGTTGCCGGTGTAGCAGCATTACACCTGCAGAGTCAACCTAATATTTCTCCGGCACGACTCAAGAGGAAGATGATTGCTGACGCTATCGACGATATGATTGAAGATACATCAAGGAACAGTGACTACGTGACAACCACCGGAAGTTTGGTTGGTGGTCCGAACAAGTTCCTGTTCAGTCGATATGGTGTCGACAGTCCATTTAGTCTGGTTTCTATTAAGACTGCTCCTGGATCAGGTACAGGTACAGGTACAGGCGTTGATACTGGTGTTGATACCGGAGGCGACGGTGGTGGTCTTGCTCCAGATCCAGATCTTGGAGTTGAAACGATATATGGTTCGCAGTTGGGAATTGAATTTATTTCTCAAACTGGTGAGGAATACACCATTCAGTAACGGATGTTTTGTATAAGTATAAATAGATGAAAATCGTTTACACTTATGGAGTGCTTCATGGCATCACCTAATTCAAGACAAACCTTTATTGACTATTGCCTGAGAAAACTTGGCGAACCAGTGATCGAAGTCAACGTTGACCCAGATCAGATTGAAGATAAAGTAGACGATGCGTTACAGAAGTATCGCGAATACCATAGCGATGCTACTGTGCGCATCTTCTTAAAACATCAGATGACTGCTGATGATATTGCCAACAAGTACATTCCTATCTCTGACGAGATCGTTTACCTCACGAAAGTCTTTCCTCTAAGTCCTACATACGCCAATGTCAATATGTTTGATATACGCTATCAGATGATGTTAAACAGTCTGGGCGATTTCATGAACTTTGCTGGCGGGATGTCATACTACTACCAATTAGAACAGTATCTTGACTTCCTCGATATGTTGTTGGACGGCACGCCGCTGACTACATTCTCGCGCAAACAGGGACGCTTATACCTGCACGGAAACATCGAAGATCGCGATATCTCAGAAGGTCAGTTCCTAATCGCAGAAGCATTTCAGATCATCAACGAGAACGATCATACTACTGTCTGGAACGATATCTGGTTGAAAGAATATGCGACTGCGTTGATCAAGCAGCAATGGGGTATGAACCTAATCAAGTTTGAGGGTATGCAACTTCCTGGTGGTGTAACGCTAAACGGGCGTCAGATACTTGAAGACGCAAACAGTGAAATTGAAAAACTCGACGAGAAGATTCGTTCTGAATACGAACTGCCTGTCGATTTCTTCATGGGATAAACAATGGCAACTAACCCTTATTTCTCACAAGGTACTCGTAGCGAACAATTGATGTACGAGGACATAATTATTGAATCGCTCAAGATGTATGGGCAGGATGTCTATTACATTCCACGCGAGATAGTCAACCGCGACCGCATCTTTGTCGATGACTCAGTATCAAGGTTCGACAACGCATACAAGATAGAGATGTATATCGAGAACACCGAAGGGTTCGATGGGGAAGGCGATCTGTTCACTAAGTTCGGTGTTGAGATCCGCGATGCTGCTACGTTTGTTGTAGCAAAACGTCGATGGAATTCAACTGTAGCATATCACGAACAGTCAGCAACAGAGTCATTCGCGCGCCCACGCGAGGGTGATCTGATCTATCTTACGCTCTCTAACTCTATTTTTGAGATCACCCGTTGTGAAACGCAGCAACCGTTCTTTCAATTAAAGAACCTGCCAGTGTTCAAACTGCGTTGCGAACTCTTTGAATACAATAAAGAAGACTTCGACACAGGTATCGCTGACCTTGATGATATTAATGACGGTGACTCGGCAGAGAGTTTACCAGTCGAAGCACAGAACAATGACTTTGAAGAAGTTGGCGATTCTATCATTGACTTCACTGAGAGCAACCCATTCGGAGACCCAACCTAATGTTCGGTGATCATTTCTACAATCAAAGAATACGAAAGGCGGTTGCTGTATTCGGTACGCTGTTTAATGACATTCACATTGTTCGTAAAAACAGTTCCGGTAATATTTTGAGCGAAACCAAAGTGCCATTATCCTATGGTCCACGCAGAGACTTCTTGGCGCGTATTGATCAAATGAACGCTACTGGAGCGGACGAACGTCAGATCGCGATCAAGTTACCTCGTATGTCATTCGAGATCGTGGCGATGCAGTATGATGCTACTCGACAATTACCGAAAATGAACTTCTGCCCAAAGGCAGGTGACACGGATACTGAGAGCACTCGCTCTAAACTATACAGTCCTTCACCATATAATATCTCTTTCCAACTGAACATTTATGCAAAGTCTCAGGACGATGCGCTACAAGTAGTTGAACAAATCCTACCATATTTCACACCCCACTATACTCTTACTGTGAATCCGCTGACAGAGTTTGAAGATGTCAAAGAAGACACACCAATTACCTTACAGGGTGTCACCTTTTCAGACGACTACGAGGCAGTTCTCGAAGCAAGAAGAACTATTATCTACACGCTAGATTTCGAAATGAAAATTAACCTATATAAAGATTTGTCCAGAAGACAATCTGTCATTACGCAATATGACGTCGACACTCTAAGTCTAGACGGTTCTGAAATTTTCAGCAGTATCGAAGACAGCGCCTCATCTTAGAAAAAAAAATCTTATAAATAAGTTAGAAATCGCTTGTTCATATCACACATTTTTTTTCGTAAATTAGATTCTGATGTATGTGGTGGTTATACTGGAATCATCAATCTAATACAAGATTCCTATAATGTCGTCATAAAACTAAAACTAAAAAATTTTAGGAGAAATCTAAAATGGCAATTAAATTTACAGATCTTCCACAACTCTCAGGAACTCCATCAAACGACGACGTTGTAGCAATCGTTGATGTTAGTGAGGACGTATCTAAGAAAATTACTGTATCTGACCTCGTTCCTTCAACTTTCTCTGGGTCAGTAACTGCTGACAACTATGTTGAAGGCGTTGACTCACTTAACGGGACATCAGTCTCAATCGATCCGTCTAACGGAAGCCTCGCAGTTCATACACTGTCAGGCGCAACAACTTATTCATATGCAGCAGGTTGGGTTTCTGGTGAAAGCATTACGCTTCACATTGTAAGCAACAATCATGCTATCACATGGCCAACCACAAAGTGGATTAATGGTGAAGCACCTGACACCATTAGCACTGCTGGCACACATATTATTAACCTCTGGAAAGTAGGTTCTTCGATCTACGGTGCTTACGTCGGAGAAGCAGTAGAAGTTTAATAACGAAGATTGAAATGGAGGGGTATTCTGTTCCTCTGTTTTTTTTAACGGATTTTGGGAGAATAGAAAATGCGTTTTAGACACCTAACGTCGGCATTAGCAGGAAGTAAGCAAAGCTGGTTTGAAGCAGAGATAGAGGGAGTCGTAGTCGTTACAACTTCCTTCAGACCAGTTTCTGCAGATTATAACGAAGATTTAAAATACCACACTGGATGGTACGGTAAGGGCGACGATTATGTAATCGATTCAATATCGTTACAACCAACGGACGCCGTGTATAATCCAGATCTAAAATACCACACTGGATGGAACGGTAAGGTCGATGGTTATGCAATCGATTCAGTATCAATGCGACCTACCGCAGCAGACTACAATCCAGACCTTAAATTCCACACTGGTTGGTACGGAAAGGATGATTATGTAATTGATACAATATCATTCCAACCAGAATTGATGATCAACTTCCCACCATTCGTTTCTGGAATCCAACCTACTTACAACCTGACGTATGGTCAGGATACTGTAATTACTGCAGTCGGAACTGATCCTGAAGGTGATGCGATCACTTGGTCGTTCGAGGAAATTAAAAGCGGCGGTTATGTGGTTGTATCTTCTCCGAGCGATGACGACGATGGATCTGACTCTGGTTCAGTTTACGTCTATAACGCAAACAATTTATCTGCAGCGCCAACTAAGTTGACAGCGTATGATGGTGCTGCGTCCGATGGTTTCGGCAGAGCAGTTTTAGTTACTCCTGAAAGAATTTTCATTGGCGCATTTGGCGACAAAACTGACTCCGGTCTGACCTATGGCGGCGCAGTTTATGTTTATGACACTAGTGATCTTTCCGCTCAACCATTCAAACTAGTTCCTCCTGATCAAATTGAGAGAAGTTTTTTCGGAAGCAGTATCGCTACCAATAGCAATAAACTTGTGATTGGTGCAAGGGATGGGTACGTTAGTACGTCAAATGGGTACACGGGTGCCATATATGTCTATGACTTGAATGATTTGTCTGCTGATCCAATTAAGATACTCGAAGATCCGCGCGGTAATCAACACACGTTCGGGGTTTACATGTCTCTGAACGAAAGTTATCTTGCTGTCGGTGTTCCTAAGAAAGATGTAACAAACGATGCTGGACAGAATATCGTGGACGGAGGCATAGTATACCTTTACGATATAAATAATCTTTCTGCTGATCCAACTGAAATCGGTCCATCAAACCTCAGTACATACGATTACTTCGGTAACGACGTTGAGTTGACAAGTAGTAAATTATTTGTTGGTGCCATAGGCGACGACGATCTAGGTACCGGTACTGGTGCAGTTTATGTTTACGACCTAAGCGACCTTTCTGCCGACCCAACGAAACTAACAGCGTTTGATGGATCCACTCCGCCTTCTGGTCACGGTCAAGATAATTTCGGGGAATTCATTTCAGCAAATGATGACAAAGTTGTAATCACTTCTCATCGGAAAACAATTGATGGATTGGTATATCAAGGCGCTGCTTATGTCTATGATCTAAACGATCTTTCTGCTCAAGCAACTCAATTACTCGTCGGAGATGACGGTGATACCGAATTCGAATTCTTCGGATCAGATGTTGCGATAACTGACGATCATGTTATCATCGGTGCACTTTACGACACTAATCAAGCGGGTTCTACGTTCATTTACGATATAAATGATCTATCCGCAGCACCAACCAAGTTAACAGCATTCGATGCTGTATATCAAGATAGGTTTGGAAGTAAAGTTTCAGCAAATACTGCTCCGTTGAGAACAGATGGTACTACTGTAACACAATCTGATAACGTGTTTACAGTAACACCAGGATCTAAGGACGCAGACGTTCACTTGCGCATTACAGCAACTGACTCGGAAGGCAACACAACAACTGTAACAACTAACATCATATATGTTAATCAACCACCAGTAATCGCTGGCGTTGACTCGACATATGAACTGACTCAAGGTCAGGATACTGTAATTACTGCAGTCGGAACTGATCCAGAAGGCGATGCGATCACTTGGTCGTTTGAGGGAGTAGCGTCTGCAGGAAGTAGTCAGATTGTGATAGGAAGCTTCCTCAAGAATAACTATTCAGGTTCGGTGTTCGTATATGAGAATGGAGATCTAAGTTCATCTCCTACTGAGATATACCCATCTGATGTTGCTAGCGGAGATAGGTTCGGTCAAGAAATTTCAGTAACTCCTTCTCACATGGCGGTATCAACCTGGAATGGGAAAGTATATGTTTATGATCAATCTGATCTGAGTGTTGCTCCAACTAAGTTGACTTCTCCTGAAGGGAGTAGTGACTTTGGTAAAGAAGGTCTTGCTATAAACGATACTCATCTGTTCGTTGGACAATCATCGGGTGGTCCAGATAGTAATGGTGTTGTATATGTTTACTCTCTGAGCGATCTATCTGCATCTCCTACTGAACTCTCTCAGACGGGAGGCGAGTTCTTGGGCGATGGCGGTGATCGATTCGGGTCAGTAGTTGCATTAGACAATCAAAGTCTTGTTGTTTCAGCAACACATTATGATAACGGACTCGGAGCACAAAACGTTGGAAGGTTGTATGTTTACGATGTCAGCGACCTTTCGGCGGCACCGACCGTTGTCTCCAATATAGGATATCAAGATAATACTGAGACTGGAGATCGCGAATTGATGTTGACCAGCGACAAGATCATTGTTGGTGCTTATCGATACAAAGACGGCAATGGAGTTCGTAAAGGTGCCGTATTCGTCCATGATAGAAACAACCTTGATCAAGCACCAGTAATCGTAATGGGACACGAAGAGAACAGTACTTTCGGTCTTGACGCATACGCAGACGACGATATATTGGTAGTTGGTGATCAGGGTGAAAATAGTAGTATTGGAGCAGCATATGTTTATGACATGTCAGATCTCTCTGCAACGCCAACTAAGTTGACAGCGTTTGATGGTGCTGCGAACGATAGTTTTGGATATTCAGTTTATGCAACTGATTCAAATATCTTGATCGGTAGTTACACTGATGACGATGGAGGATCTGGCTCTGGTTCAGTCTATGTCTATGACAGAAGCGATCTTTCTGCTCAACCGACAAAACTAATTGGTCAGGGACCGAATGCTTACTTTGGTAATACGATTGCTGGATATGCTCCTGAATCTGCACTCAACGGTGTAACAGTATCACAGTCTGATAACGTGTTTACAGTAACACCAGGAACTACTGACTCAAACTTCCAGTTGCGTATTACAGCGACTGACAGCGAAGGTAATGCGACTTCGGTCACACCAACGTTCGATTACGAGATTCCAGTACCAGTTGTTAATGATACTTCTGTTGGAAGAATCATCGCAGCAGCATCAAATAACAACTACTCGAACAAGTTGTATGCGTTTGACCTTGACGGATCAAACGAAAAAGAATTGTTCATCCCAGCAGGTATGGATAATAATTCTCAGTTCGGTGCTGACGAAAACATGGCAATCGACGGTACAACTCTCGTTGTTGGTCAACGAACTGAACAGAGAGTCTTCGTATACGATCTCGCAACTACAAACGAACCAATCGAGATAACTCCTCCAGCACCTAGTAACCTATACGGTACATCAGTTGCAATCAGCGATGGAAAGATCATCGTCGGTACTTATGAAGGTGCTTCTACTGTAGGAGCATTCTACATCTACGACTTGGATGGTTCAAACGAAATTAAAGTTACTGAACCTGCTGCTGGATTACCAGGAGCAGGAAACCAAAACGGTTGGACTAAATTCGGTTGGAAAGTTGCTGCGGGTCATGGAAGAATCGTAGTCGGTGCTCCAACGGCAGATGCCGACGGCATTACAGATTCAGGTCAGGTTTATATCTACGACATGCAGGGAACGTTCATAAATACAATTTCTGCTACAGAAGGTCAGACCGTGAGCGATCAATTCGGTGATTATGAGATTGCTATTGGTAACGGAAAAATTGCAGTTACTGCATTTATTGCTGACGGACCATCTATTAACAGTTTCTCAGGATCTGTTTATCTTTATGACCTCGATGGTTCTAACGAAATAAGACTTTATGATCCAGCAGCAACATCCTATGACGACGGTGCTTTCGGTACTGGTCTCGCAATTGGACACGAAAAGGTTGTTGTCGGTGCAAATCGCGGGGAGCACTTCTACATCTTCGACCTTGATGGATCGAATATGCAAAAGATCGCATCTACCGGAAACACTTGCATCTCTGTTGCAAATAACAGAATCGTTGTCGGCGACTACGGTAAGACCGTATCAGAGTCTGCTTCTGGCGAACTCCGCGTATACGACATGAGCGGTAATCTGGTGAATACAATTCACCAGTCTAATCCAACTGATCGTGCATTCTTGGGATCTTCTCTTGCAATGTATGATACAGCAGACGCAAGAGCGCATAACTTCGCTCCAGTCGTTTCTAACGTCGATGCAGCATATACACTGACTCAAGGTCAGGATACTGTCATTACTGCTGCTGCTACTGATCCGGAAGGTGATGCGGTCACTTGGTCGTTCGAAGAGGTTAAATCTGGTACGAGTTATGTAGTAGTTGGTGCAATTTATGACGACGACAATGGAAACAACTCTGGTTCAGTCTATGTCTATGACGCAAACGATCTTTCTGCTCAACCAACGAAACTAACTGCATTTGATGGTGTTGTGGATGGTCAGCAGTTCGGATCTTCTGTTACTTTTTCCGCTGACAAGATTATCGTTGGCGCATATGGTGACAACGACAATGGTACAAACTCTGGATCAGTTTATGTTTATGACGCAAACGATCTATCTGCTCAACCGACTAAATTAACAGCGTTTGATGGTGCTGCGGGTGATGCTCTTGGCGCCTCAGTTGCAACTACTAGCGACAAGATCTTTGTTGGAGCATCAGCTACTGATCAAGATGGAAACAACTCTGGTTCAGTTTATGTCTATGACTTAAACGATCTGTCTGCTACGCCAACTGAGTTAACTGCGTTTGATGGTGCTGCGGCCGATTTCTTCGGTTCATCAGTTGCTGTTGCTGCCGATAAGGTCATTGTTGGTGCATATGGTGACGAGTCTAACTCCGGTGCAATTTACGTCTATGACGCCAATGACCTTTCTGCTCAACCGACTAAACTAACTGCATTTGATGGTGCCGCGGCCGATTTCTTCGGATTTAGGATTTCTACTGCTGCCGATAAGATCGTTGTCGCCGCGCATGCTGACGACGACAGAGGGTCTAGTTCTGGTTCAGTCTATGTCTATGACGCCAATGACCTATCTGCTCAACCAACTAAGTTGACAGCGTTTGATGGTGCTGCGGACGATACTTTCGGATATTCAGTTGCTACTTCTGCTGATAAGATCATTGTTGGCGCGCATCAAGATGACGACAACGCAACTAATTCTGGTTCAGTCTATGTCTATGATGCCAATGACCTTTCTGCTCAACCAACTAAGTTGACAGCATTTGATCCTATAGACTATCATGTGTTTGGACAGTCGGTCGCTGCTACTGATGACAAGATCTTTGTTGGTGCGGGTCAAGATGACGACAAAGGGTCAAATGCTGGTGCAGTCTATGTCTATGATGCAAACGATCTATCTGCTCAACCAACGAAACTAACTGCATATGATGGTGCTGCGAGTGATCGATTCGGTATTAGTATTTCTGCGGTTTCTGCCCCATCCTCGCTCAACGATGTCACTATCGCGCAATCTGATAACGTATTTACTGTAACTCCAGGAACTGCTGATGCAAACTTCCAGTTGCGTATTACAGCAACTGACAGCGAAGGTAACGCAACTTCGGTCACGCCAACGTTCGCTTATGACTATGTCAACCAAGCGCCAGCAGTATCTGGAATCCAGTCTACATATACACTGACTCAAGGTCAGGATACTGTCATTACTGCTGCTGCTACTGACCCAGAAGGTGATGCGATCGCTTGGTCCTTCGAAGAACCGAGTTCAGGATCTTATGCCCTTGCCGATTATGCGCATGATGCATCAAACGGCACACAGAATGTAGGTCGAGTTTACCTATATGACGCAGATGGTTCTAACGAAAGAATCATAGAAAGTCCTATTCAATCAGCACAATATAAGTTTGGTGAAAGTGTATTCGTGACTGAGGACAAAGTGGTAGTCGGCGCCCCTGAAGATACCGAAAACGGATTCAGAAGCGGCGCAGTATGGGTATACGATCACGATGGATCAAACCAAGTTAAGATTACTGCATCTGATGGTGCTCAGGCAGATTCCTTTGGCCGTTATATAAGTGCGGGTGATGGAAAGATTGCTGTTGGTGCACCAGATGAAGATTACAATGGTATGTTCAGCACTGGTGCGGTATATATCTACGATATCGATGGAAGCAATGAAATCAAAATAGTTGCATCTGACACTCACCAAGGTCAAGAATTTGGATCTAGAGTAGTCGTTGCAAACGATAAAGTATACATCGCTGCACTAAAAGATAATGAAAAGGGTAACGAAACTGGAGCAGTTTACATCTATAACCTAGATGGTTCTTTCGATAAGAAACTTTTGCCAGGAGTATCCTCGGGTAGCAACCTTCATTTCGGCGAAGGTCTTGCAGTGTCAAGCACGCATATTCTTATAAGTAAGCGCAGTCTGACAGGAGACAGTCTCGAGAATGAAGGTAGGGTTCAAGTCTTTGACCTTGACGGAAATTATCTATTCAGATTAGATAATCCTACACCAGAGGATTCAGATTACTTTGGATGGTCAATTGCAGCGAATGAAGGTAAATTCGTAATCGGTTCTATTGAAGCAAACGGTAATACTGGTTCTGTATACATTTACGATACAGACGGTACGAATGAAATCAAGGTTAATCCTGCGGGACTTGCTTCTAATGCTCAATTTGGTCGTGTGGTATCCATTGTAGGAAATAGGGTTATCGCAGCTTCGTATGACGGTGTATTCAGTTTCGCGCTAGATGGTAGCGACATTCAAGAAATTACTCCTGCAGGTTTGCCTGATTTTACTAATATCAACTTGTCTAGTTTCAACAGCGCGTCACAACTCAACGGCGTCACTATCGCGCAATCTGATAACGTATTTACTGTAACTCCAGGAACTGCTGATGCAAACTTCCAGTTGCGCATTACAGCGACTGACAGCGAAGGTAACGCAACTTCTACGACATCTGACTTCACACTGGATTACGTCAACCAAGCACCATCGGTCGCTGGCATTGACGCAGCATATACACTGACTCAGGGTCAGGACACTGTAATCACTGCTGCTGCTACTGATCCGGAAGGTGATGCGGTCACTTGGTCATTCGAACAAGACATGTCTCCAGGTGCAGCGGAATACCTTGCACTTGGAGCGAATCCAGAATCTGGTGGTGGCGGTTTTGTAGGTCTGTACGACGTTAATGATTTCTCAGCAGCACCAATAAAATTAACACTTCCATCAGGGCAACCTGAGGGCGATCACGCATTCCCTGACAGATCTATTATAGCACAAAATGGAAGATTTGTTGCTGCAGCAAACGATGTGTTTGGACATAGTTACACCTCTCGTGTTCATGTTTGGGATTTGAATAACCCTAGTGCAGATGCTGTCACATTAATTAATCCGCACAGTGCCCACTCTGGGAAATATTTTGGTGAATCGATAGCGATGTCTTCAGACAAACTATTCGTTGGAACATGGATGAGTCTTGATGTTGCTGTATACGATTTGAACAACTTGTCTGCTGCGCCAACCTTTATTTCTTGTCCAGATGCGTTTGATTACAAGTTCGGCGTTGAAGTCGAATGCAACTCTACTCATTTATTCATCGGTCATGAAAATGGGCGATACGACCTCAATGATAATATGACTGAGACTGGAAAGGTTCACGTATATGATTTATCAACACTTTCAAAGGTCGCGACTCTTTATGGAGATAATGATGAATATGGTGATTCCTTCGGTTCAAAAATTGTAGCAAACGACACTCATGTTGTTGTTGGATCGCACGGTGACGATACTTCATCAGGAACTTCTGCGCAAACTGGTGCAGTTTATGTGTTCGATGCAACAGATTTAAGTGCATCTGGAACAAAACTGACACCAGCAGGAGGTTATGATGATCAGTACGGTAGATACTTCAGTCTTTCTAATACCCACCTTGCAGTAGGAGAATCAGGAAGATCCTCTCATGCATCTAACGGTGGCGCAATCCACATTTATGATTTAACCGATTTGTCTGCAGCACCTACCATGTATTATGGCGATGCTGGTCATTATGTCAGCGTCGGAATTTTAATTAACGACAACGATAGGATTGCGATCAGAAAATCTATTAGCGGCACTATTAGATACAAATTTGAAGTATATTCTTTGAGTAATTTATCGACTCCACTTACTACAATAGAATCTGGAATAACTCAAAATAGAGATATGTTCGGCATATCGAACGCAGTAATTTCTGAGATGCCAACAGCAATTGCTTCTCAAGGTGTAACAGTATCACAAGCAGATAACGTGTTTACTGTAACTCCTGCTCAACAGGATGCTACCTTCCAGTTGACCTTTAAGGCAACAGATACTGCTGGTAATGTAACTTCAGTAACTTCTGACTTTGACTTTACATATGTCAACCAAGCACCATCGGTCGCTGGCATTGACGCAGCATATACACTGACTCAGGGTCAGGACACTGTAATCACTGCTGCTGGGGTCGATCCAGAAGGTGACGCGATTACTTGGTCGTTCGAAGAAGTAATGTCAGGATCTTCTGGTCTTTTGGTCTGGGATGTTTCTAATCCATATTTCTACGATCCAGCGACAATGATGTCACCATCAGGTTTAAACGGAGCATTGGGTCGTGGCGGAAACCATATGGATGAAACTTACATTTACACTGCTAATGAAAATCATGACGGTGTAGGTGCGATCGCATTGCATCCGCTTTCTGATGTCTCTGCATCTCCTACGATATTAAAGGCACCTTCTCCTACATCTGGGGAAACCTTTGGTGCGACGACTTTGTCCAACGATGATTATATTTTCGTTGGCGCTAGAACGGGAGCAAAGGTTTATGTCTTTAATAAGTCAGACCTTTCGCATCATACAACTCTTTCTGCAACAGACTCATCTTCTAGATTCGGAGTTTCGCTGTCTGTAAATGACACTTACTTATTCGTTGGTGCTGATTTCGACGATGATGTAAACGAGAATGCTGGAGCAGTATATGTTTATGATTTAGCAACATTTACTGAGCAGACTAAATTATTAAATCCAAAGGGAGATAGTAACTTTGGAAATATAATTAAGTCGACTAATAGCAAGTTGATGGTATGCCTTAGAGGTTACGATACCGGAAGAGTATTCGTATATGACACTAGCGATTTCTCGACTGCTCCAGTAGAATTAGAACCGGTTGCACCATACACTACAGAAAGCAGTTTTGGTATGAACATTGCAGTTTCAACGAAGCACGATAAGTTATTTGTGTGTCATCGAAATGTGAACGATGCAGTATCCGGAAACTCTTATGGCGGCGCAGTATACGTTTATGATCTGAATAATCTTTCAGTAACACCAGAAAAGATATTGATAGAAGATTCGACGCAGTACTTCGGTGAAGAAATGACAGTAGTTGGCGACACTGTCTGGGTTGCAAGTTTATTCAACAACTCAGACAGTGCGATTTATGGGTATGAAATCACAGATCTAGATGCTACACCAACTATCGTGCAAAAAAGCGGTAGTCAGTACTTCGGAATTACTATGTCATCAACATTCCCAGCATCTGCGCTCAACGGTGTCACTGTAGCACAATCTGATAATGTGTTTACAATCACACCAGGAACTACTGACGCTGACTTCCAGTTGACCTTTAAGGCAACGGATACTGCTGGCAATGTAACTTCTACAACATCTGACTTCACGCTGGATTATGTCAACCAAGCGCCAGCAGTATCTGGAATCCAGTCTACATATACACTGACTCAAGATCAGGGTACTGTGATCACTGCTGCTGCTACTGATCCTGAAGGTGACACGATCACTTGGTCGTTCGAAGAAGTATTAGGTTCAGGTGATGGTTATGTTGCTGTAACAAATTATAATGATGACGATACAGGAACTAATACTGGATCAGTTTATATCTACAACACCAACGATTTGTCTGCGCAACCAGTACAACTTACTTCAACAGAAATAGATAACCATGGTCGTATGGGCGAGACAGATGTCGTATTCGGCGCAGGAAAAGTAATCGTTGGCGCTAGAAGGGATGCAGGTATCGACGGGGCAGTATACGTTTATGACCTAAGCGATTTATCAGCAACACCAACAAGACTAGCAGGTCCAGCAAATTCTGAAGCACGTTTTGGTACATCTGTTGCTGTTCACTCAACCAACCTTATAGTTGGGGCAGCATGGGATCCTGCAGGAGGTCATAGAGCGGGAAGGGTATATGTATACGATCTAAATGATCTGTCTGCTTCTCCAACAACTATTATGCCAACTGACTTATCAGATAGCGATTACTACGGATCATCGGTTACAGTTAGTGGCGATCTGTTGTTCATAGGTGCGCCATATGGTGCTGCTGTTTATGTATATAATGCAAATGATTTCTCTTTGATTAAGAAACTGAATTCGCCTAGTATGCAAAATGGTGACGATTTCGGAGGAAGTGCAATAGATACTAATTGCATATCTGTTTCCGGAAACAATCTGATTATAGGAGCAGCAGGTCGTAACTCGTATCGAGGTTCTGTTTATGTATTCGCGTTAGACGACCTAAACGCTACTCCAACTGAGTTAACTGCTTATGATGGTTCTTCTCAAGATTACTTTGGAGTATCTGTTGCGTCAACCTCAGACTACATAATTGTTGGTGCAAGCGGTCATAATGCTAACACAACCAATGATGGAGCAGTTTATATTTACGATATAAACGATCTTTCTACGCAACCAACTAAGATAGACAGTCCCGAAACTACTCAATATGCTGGATTCGGTAAGTCTGTTTCAGCAACAGAAGATCGAATTTTCGTCGGAACTCCTGAATATGATGCGTATGTTTATAGCACAAGCGATCTCTCGTTAATTCAAACATTACCAAAACCAGCGGATGTTGCTTCGGGTGATGGATTCGCTCAAGTAGTTGTTGCTCATACGTTACCACCAGCCTCTTCACTCAACGGTGTCACTGTAACACAATCAGATAACGTGTTTACTGTAACTCCTGCTCAACAGGATGCTTCCTTCCAGTTGACCTTTAAGGCAACTGACTCAGAAGGTAACGCAACTTCTACGACATCTGACTTTGACTTTACATATGTAAACCAAGCACCGTCACTCAGCGGTATTGAACCTGTGTATACATTGACTCAGGGTGTTAACGAAGTAATCGTTCCTGTAGTATCTGACGTCGAAGGCGAAACAGTTACTATGAGTTATGAAGAAGTTCTGGGTGAGGGCGTTCCTTCTGGTATGAACGGAACTACTGTAACGCAGAATGGTAATGACTTTACAGTAACTCCTGGACAACAGGATGCTAACTTCACGTTGCGCTTTACTGCAACGGATGAGTCAGGAAACCAGACGCACTTCGATTCTGAGTTCACGCTAGACTACAATGAAGCACCATCAATTACTGGTGTTGATTCTTCGTATACGTTGGATCAAGGTCAAGATACTCAGATCACAGTAACAACTTCAGACTCTGATGGTGATACTGTTTCGTTGACCTACGCAGTAACTTCTGGTGACCTTTCAGGTACAACAATAACTCAGGCAGACAACGTGTTCACAATCACACCAGGAACTGCTGACGCTACCTTCCAGTTGACCTTTACGGCGACTGACAGCGAAGGTAACGCAACTTCTACAACATCTGACTTCACGCTGGATTATGTCAACCAAGCGCCAGCAGTATCTGGTATTAACGCAGCGTACACTCTGACTCAAGGTCAGGGTACTGTGATCACTGCTGCGGCAACTGATCCAGAAGGTGACGCGATTACTTGGTCGTTTGAAGAAGTATCGTCAGGGTCAAGTTATGTGGTTGTTGGTTCTAAGAGAGACGACAATGTTGGTGCGGCATACATCTATGAATGGGATGGATCTGCTGTATCGAATGAGGTTAGAGTAACAGTAGACAGTCCGAACGCGAGTGACTTTACTGGATCCTCTGTTGCAACTAATGGTTCTAAAGTTGTCATCGGTTCGGAACGCAATGGTACTGGTGCTTTACGAGCTGGCGCGCTCTTAATAACTGATATGGATGGCAGTAATAAAATTCTTGTAACAACTTCAGATGCTGAATCTAACGATTATATTGGTACTACAGTTGCAATCAACTCAACAAAGGTTGCTGTTGGCGCACATAACGATGACGACGCAGGAAGTAGATCTGGATCCGTGTACCTTTTTGATCTAGACGGAACAAATGAAATTAAGATTACTGCATCTGATGCGGCATTGAGTGACTTCTTCGGTTATTCAGTTGCACTGACTGAGACCAAGGTTATCGTCGGGGCGAAAGGTCAAGATGGATCGCTTGGTTCTGTATATGTTTACGACCTTGATGGTTCAAATGAGATTCAGTTTAGTTCGTCACTAACTACAGGAACTCCTCAGGTTGGTCAATCTTTGGCAGCGTCAAGTTCAAAAATTATAGCTGGAACCTCTGAAAATGGCGCATTTATCTTCGACCTTGATGGTTCAAATGAAGTCCATCTCACTACTTCTGGATCACACAATAACTACTTTGGTCGACAGGTTGCTATTTCAGGAAGCAAAGCGGTCGTTACTGCATCTGGCACCGGCAACTCTGCTGCTGGTGAAGCATATATCTTTGACCTTGATGGTTCAAATGAAATTAAGATTACTGCCCCAACTCCACAACTAGGTGATGCATTCGGCGCTTCAGTTGAAATCGTAGGCGATAAGATTTTAATTGGTGCGTATCATACGTATCAAAATCATGGGGGAAGAGTTTATATCTATGAATTGGATGGAACGTATGTTTCTTACTTCGAGAGCGATTATGTTTCTTCAGAAGTTGGCGACGAATATTCGTTTTCTATCGGTTCCTCTACTCCTTCTGCTTCACTCAACGGCACTACCGTAGCACAATCTGATAACGTGTTTACAGTAACTCCTGCGCAACAGGATGCTAACTTCCAGTTGTCCTTTAAGGCAACGGATACTGCTGGTAACGCGACAACTGTACCTTCTACATTCGACTTTACATACGTCAACCAAGCGCCATCGGTAACGGGCATTGAGTCGTCATATTTGTTGTCGGCAGGTGGAAGCGGAACAGCAATTACTGCTGCGGCAACTGATCCAGAAGGTGACGCGATTACTTGGTCGTTCGAAGAAGTAGCGTCAGGGTCAAGTTATGTCTTTGTCGCCTCCCCTGAAACAACTGCGGGTGGCGAAGTAAAGGTATATCAGGAAAGCGATTTGAATACTGTAGTTGCAACACTGTCACCATCTGATGTTGCAGCAGGAGACACGTTCGGATATGGGATGACAGTTGCTGGTGATAAAGTAGCAATTTCTTCTAGAATGGACGATAATAATGGAACACGGTCGGGATCGGTTTATGTCTACGACACCAATGATTTCTCTGCTGCTCCGGTTC
>Ga0181390_1000051_pt1 | contig 40094 bp, 67 predicted proteins | sample 13SPOviralmetaG_FD_130085 | JGI IMG/M metagenome (GOLD analysis project Ga0181390, IMG submission 130085) | Marine viral communities from the oligotrophic San Pedro Time Series (SPOT) site, San Pedro Channel, CA, USA - 13 SPOT_SRF_2010-07-21 | ecosystem: Environmental > Aquatic > Marine > Strait...
AAGATGGTGATTGGAAAATGACTCAAGAAGGATAAATAGTATATGAGCGATGATAAGATAGCACAGGCATTAAACATGAGATCGTTACAAGAAATTAATGACGAGAAACAAGAATTGTTGGACGAAGTAAATCCAGACAAATTGCCCGACCTACCTGTTAACGCTTTTTCTACAAACGAAGAAGTAGAAAATTTACCTATAGAAGCACCTGTTCAACATCCTGTAGTAATAGATGATGCTGGTGCAGAAGAAAATTTAAAAGATATTGAGTTAGCTAAAGCTAATATTGAAAACATTATTAGTTTAGGAGATGACTCTGTTAAAGAGATGGTTGAGATTGCAAAACAATCAGAATCACCTCGAGCATTTGAAGTTGTATCTACATTAATGAAAACATTACTTGATGCAAACAAAGATTATGTTGAAATGAGTACTAAGAAGCGATATGCTAAAGAAGAAGCTAATCCTGCTAAGAACGAAGTTACTAATAATAATCTGATTGTATCGACTGCAGATTTACTTAAAATGATAAAGGATAGTAGTGAGTAACGGATATTTAGGTAACAATTACCTCAAAAGGTCCAATGAACAACACGAATATACTCCTAAGCAAATCAAGGAGTACATGAAATGTGCAGAAGACCCAATATATTTTGCTTCAAAGTATATTAAAATTGTGCATGTTGATAAGGGATTTGTTCCCTTTGAAATGTATGACTATCAAAAAGATATTACTACGAAGATTACAAACAATCGACGTGTTGCTGTATTGACTGCAAGACAGTCTGGTAAAACAACTACAGCGTGTGCAGTTATTCTGCATTATATTCTTTTTAACGAATTTAAAACAGTTGCAATTCTTGCTAACAAAGGAGATGCAGCTCGAGAAGTATTAGGTAGAGTACAACTCGCCTATGAAGCATTACCTAAATGGATGCAACAAGGTATTGAAGAATGGAACAAAGGTAATATATCTTTGGAAAATGGTTGTAAAATTTACGCAGGTACCACAACATCAAGTGCTATTCGTGGTAAATCAATCTCATTCCTATACCTAGACGAGGTTGCATTTATTGAAGGATTTGATGAGTTCTTTGCTTCAGTATATCCAACGATTTCATCTGGTAAAACTACAAAATTATTAATGACTTCTACTCCTAATGGATTAAACCATTTTTGGAAAACATGTAAAGGTGCTGAAGAAGGCACAAATGGTTATGAATTTGTTAAGGTAATGTGGGACGATGTTCCTGGTAGAGATGAATTATGGAAAAACGAAACGCTCGAAGCACTAGACTTTGATAATGAAAAGTTTAACCAAGAGTATTGTTGTCAATTCTTAGGTAGTTCGGGAACACTTATTGATGGTTCTAAATTAAAAGAATTAGCATATTCTCGACCAATACAAGAAAATGAGGGAATATCTCAATACGAAGCTGCACAAGAAGACCACACTTATGTTATGACAGTTGATGTATCTCGAGGCAAAGGCCTCGATTATAGTACATTTAATATTATAGATATCACAAAAATGCCTTATACTCAGGTTTGTGTATATAGAGATAACACTGTTTCCCCAGTGGATTTCGCAGCAATTATATATAGAATAGGATTAATGTACAATGAGAGTGCTGTACTCATCGAAATCAACGATATCGGTGAACAAGTATCAGATGTACTCTTAATGGACTATGGCTATGAGAATCTTCTTTATACTGAAAATGCTGGAAGGTCTGGTAAACGGATTTCAAGTGGTTTCGGAAAAAGAGTAGATAATGGCATAAGAACAACAAAAAGTGTTAAAAGTATCGGTTGTTCTATATTAAAATTACTGGTTGAACAAAACCAGATAATATTACAGGATTATAACACAATACAAGAGTTATCGCGATTTTCGAAAAGAGGGTCTTCCTATGAAGCAGAATCTGGAGCACACGATGATTTGGTAATGAATTTCGTTATCTTTTCATGGTTAACAGACCAAACATTCTTTAAAGACCTTACTGATATTAATACTATGATGCGTTTAAGACAGAAAACTGAGGAACAAATTGAACAAGATTTGTTACCATTTGGATTTATCGACGACGGAGGAGATATTCCAGAAGAAGACGGGTATGATTTCGTAAGAGAATCATGGCAAATCTGATAAATGTTAGGTTTTATAAATATAACTGTGATAACTAAATTTAGACTAAGATTTTTAAATTATAATTTAAAGGAGAAATAATATGGCTTTTTCCGTAAGTCCTTCGGTAATAGTTCGTGAAGTGGACGCATCAGCAGCGGTTCCTGCCATCGCAACGCCACCTGCCGCAATCGCAGGTGTTTTTAGATGGGGTCCCGTAGGCGAAACAATACTTGTATCTTCAGAGAACGAACTAGTTAACCGATTTGGTAAACCAACCAACGATAACTATGAAACATTCTTTGTAGCAGCAGATTACCTTTCATATGCAAACGCTTTATATGTAGCTAGAGTCGATAACGGTGCTGTCAAAGCATCGGCAGAAGAATTACAATATCATGCAAATGGTGATATTAACGACACATTTACAAGACATGGTGCATTTGAAGCAAAATATCCAGGTTCTTTAGGTAACTCTTTAGAAGTTGGTTATGTAAAAGATACAAGCTTCGAACAAGAAATACTTAATGTAGGTGACATTCCTGCTTCAACAATAACAGTTGATGTGAATGGTGCTACATCATCAGTAACAATTGAATATAATGCTAACACAGTTTTATTTGAATTAGCTCCAAGCAACGCGATAGGAGCAACTGCAATGACTGCAGGTGATATTTTAACAATTGGTAACGATTCAGTTGGCTATCAAGATATTGAAGTATCATCTTTTGTTGAAAGAACAGTTAATTCAGATGGTGACACTACAGCAAATACCTCATTAATTGCAGCTCACGAGTATACAATTGGATTAGGTACAAAATATAAGTTTTTTGAAAATTCATTAAACAAGCTTAAGTTAGAGAAGAAATGGAAAGACCACACGTCATTCCGCAAAGCTCCACAAACTGGTAACTACCACGTTATCGTTAAAGATAAAGTTGGTACAATCTCAGGAACACCTGGCACAATATTAGAATTATACGAAGATGTTTCAACAACATCAACTGCAAAGCTTGCAGATGGTTCAACAAACTATTATGCAGATGTAATTTTAGGCCAATCAGATTGGGTACAAGTTGCTAATACTACACACTTTGCGAATACAACTTATTCGACATCTTCCTATGAAGCATTCGGAGTACCTAGTGATGCAGTTACTACTAACAACGCAAATACATCATTAACGGCAATTACATCTACAACTATAGGTACTGATGGTACTACAGAGAGTGCAACATCTCTCGGAGCTTTAGCAGGTGGATACGATTTATTTGCTAATTCAAATGAAATTGATGTTTCATTCGTACTACAAGGTAAGGGTGACAACTCTGGTAATCTTGCAAATTATATTATTTCTAATATTGCAGATTACAGAAAAGATGCAGTTGCATTTATCTCACCTTCGAAAGAAGCTGTTGTTGACGAAAATAAAACAAACACTAAGCTTGCAAATGTAATTGCTTATGCAGAAAACTTACAAAACAGTTCTTATTCCTTCATGGATTCTGGTTACAAATACAGATACGACAAGTATAATGATGTATACAGATATGTACCATTAAATGGAGATACTGCAGGACTTGCTTCAAGAGTTGAACCTTTTGAATCACCAGCAGGATTCCGTAAGGGTGTAATTAAGAATGTTGTTAAACTCGCGTTTAACCCTAATAAAGCTCAACGTGACCAACTATACAGTAAAGATATTAACCCAGTAATGAGTCAAGTAGGACAAGGAATTGTTTTATTCGGTGATAAGACTGGATTAGGTCTACCAAGTGCATTTGACAGATTAAATGTTCGTAGATTGTTTATCTCTGTTGAAAAAGCGATCGCTAACGCAGCTCAATCATTCTTGTTTGAATTGAATGACGAGTTTTCACAAACACAATTTAAGAACATTGTTGAACCATTCCTAAGAGAAATTCAAGGACGTAGGGGAATTATTGACTTCAGAGTAATATCTGATGGAACAGTAAATACTCCAGCAGTAGTTGACCAAGGTAAATTTAAAGCTAATATCTTTATCAAGCCTGCTAGGTCAATTAATGTAATTGAACTGACTTTTGTAGCAACACGAAGCGGGATTGAGTTTGAAGAAATTGTTGGCTCAATCGGTTAATAAATAAGTATTAAAGGAGAATAACGAACATGGCATTTAATATTAATGAATTTAAATCACAGCTAGTAGGTGGTGGTGCACGTCCTAGTCTGTTCCAAGTTCAAATTCTTAACCCCGTTGCTCCAGAAGCAGATTTTAAAGTTCCTTTCATGTGCAGAGCTGCTGGTATTCCAGCCTCTACAGTAGGAAGTTTCAATACGAATTACTTTGGACGACAGGTTAAGTATGCAGGTGATAGAACATTTGCAGATTGGACAGTAACAATAATTAATGATGAAGACTTTATAGTCAGAAACGGAATGGAAGCGTGGATGAATTCTATCAATACACACGATAGTAATTTACGTTCTTTACCACAAGATTATAAATCAAACGGAATCATTACACAATATAGTAAAGAAGGAGACGCAATTAGAACATACGTCTTTGAGGGGATGTACCCAACCCAGGTAGACCAGATAACTATGGACTGGAGCACAGTTGACCAAATCGAAGAATTTACGGTTACGTTCAGCTATGACTTCTGGAGAGTTGAAGGCGCTACTGGTATCCCTACAACCTAAAATTAGGTAATTAAATAATGAAGATTTTTGGATTTGAAATAACGAGACCACAAGATGAGGCAAACGATAATGTTGTCTCATTTGTGGAACCTCAAAATGATGATGGGGCAATTACTGTTTCTAGTAATTCCCTTGGTGGTTTTTATAGTACGATACTTGATATGGAAGGTGCCGCTAAGTCGGAATCTGAACTCATAACAAAATATCGGAATATGGCAATGCAACCTGAAATTGCACAAGCTGTAGACGATGTTGTTAATGAAGCTATATCAGTAGAATTAGATGAAAGCGTAGTAGGTATTACTTTAGGCGAAACTGATTTGCCTGATAAAGTAAAAGAGCGAATAACAGAAGAATTTGATAATGTTGTTTCTATGTTAGACATGGCAAACAATGGTTACGATATGTTTCAGAAGTTCTACGTTGATGGTAGACTAAATTATCATATTGTAATTAACCCTAAAGATATTAAAAAGGGTATACAAGAGTTAAGATATTGCGACCCTCGTAAATTAAAACTGATACGAGAGGTTGACAAGAAGAGTAAGGACCCACATAGTGGGGCTCCTACTAAGAAGATTAAAAATGAGTACTATATGTACTCAGACAACGGATTTGGTGGGGCAAGTAGTACTGGTAACGGAAGTACTCAAGGTGTTAGAATCGCTAAAGACAGTATAGCTCGAATAACATCGGGCTTGATGAATGAGAATAACAGTTTAGTATTATCTCATTTACATCCAGCGATCAAGCCTTTAAACCAACTTCGTATGTTAGAGGATGCAACTGTTATTTACACATTAACAAGAGCACCCGAAAGAAGAATTTTTTATATTGATGTAGGTAACTTGCCTAAGAATAAGGCCGAGCAGTATCTAAGAGATATGATGACTCGACATAAGAATAAGTTACAATATAATTCGTCAACTGGTGAGATTAGTGACTCACGTAAAATGTTGACAATGACAGAAGATTTTTGGTTCCCACGAAGAGGTGGTGAACGAACAACTGAAGTTGATACACTAGCCGGAGGTAGTGCTCAAGGCTTAAGTGATGATACAAACATGTTGTATTTTCAACGTAAACTTTATAAAGCGTTGAAAGTACCTTTAACACGTTTGGAGCCTGAAACACAGGCATCATTTGGTAGAACTTCAGAGATAACAAGAGATGAACTTAAATTTGGTAAGTTCATTAAAAGAATTAGAACACGTTTTTCTTGGTTGTTTAATATTATCTTAGAAAAACAACTTATTCTGAAGGGAATTTTAACACCTGAAGAATTTGACCAAATTCGTAACAATATAAGATATGAATTTGCTAAGGATAATTATTACGACGAATTAAAACAGTCAGAAATACTTCGTGAACGTATGAGTACATTACGAGATATTGAAGACCAGATTGGAAAATATTATTCTAGAGAATGGGTTATTCGTAACATCTTGCAGTTAAGCGAAGAAGAGTTTAACGAAATGAATGACCAGATGGAAAAAGAGAAACTTGAAGCACCCGATGAAGAAGGTGCGGAAGACAATCCATTTTGAGATAAATAAAACTATATTAAATTAAATAGGGACTAAATATGAAAAACTTTAAAGACCTACTTTCGGAAGTGGCCCAACCAAAGTCACCCGAAGAGAAAGCTTTTAAAGATCAGCACAAGATTGAGTTAATCAAACACCCAGTCGCGCCTGATTTTGTTCATACCGGTGAAATTCCTGGTAAGACAAAGAAGGAAAGACCTGCTGATGTTAAAGCCGGGGAAGACGCAAAAAAATACGACGGTGGAGCAGCTGCTAAAGCTAAACCATTTAAAATGCCACGAAACATCGATGAGACCAAACTTTCATTTAAAGATTTAATTGAAAAAGTTTCTGATAACGAAGAACTTCTTGAAAGTCCCCAAGAAGAGATTTCGATGATGATGAAGCAACTACACTTTATCTGTTATGCATCTGAAGAGATTATGGAATACCTTGGTGCTGAAGATATGGACCCAGAAGAATGGTGGCAGAATAAATTAGCACAAGTATTTGGTAATGTTAAATCATTATATGCATATGCTAAAGGTTCAGAAGTTGTTAAAAAAGACATTGAACAAGATGATGATTTAGATGTAGAACCAGGTGATGATGTTACTTTACCTAGTGATACAGAAGTAGACGATTTAATGAATAGCGTATACGAAGACGTTCAAATCGAAAACTTAGTTACTGAATCATTCTTATTAAGTGAAGCTAAAATCGATATTGATTATATTGGTAACGATAGTCAAAAAGCTTCTCACGAAAAAAAATTCGGAGTTAAAATCTCATTAAAAGGAGATGACGAAGCATTTGTAAGCGGAGACGCCAAAAACGTTTGGAACTTTGCGGTTAACCATTACGATGGTGACAAAGACGATGCTGCTGATATACATGGAAAACTTGCTAAAGAAGTTGGATATAAAATATCAGAAGAGGTAAACGAAGCAAATTTTAAACCTGGCAGTCTTAGACTTAAGAATGGACAAGCAGTTAAAATTGATTTTAAAGATGTTAAATCTCTAAACCAATTTATGAAAGGCTTAAATCCAAAAAATAAGAAAGAGATGGAAGACCAGTTAATGAAAGACAAGAAGGGATTTGAAGAAATCTTAAAGTTCGCAACTCAAGCCGGAGTTTAACATGGCATGGGTTGACGTACTAGGGTCAGAAGATGCAAATAATAATTGCATCTGGGAATATGACAACGCAGCTACGGCATCAAGTACATATACAGATGCTAATGGTACAACGTCTGCAGGGGTTAGAACTTTTACTCCACCAGGCGGAAATGCTCAATATACTTATGTTAAAGTACGTAAAAAGGGCGAGACTATTGAACGTGGCGAACTGAACAAAAATTATTATGACGCAAGAATATAATAAAAGTTATAAATAATTACAAGAAATCTAATTAAAGGTGATAATATGCAACTTATTACAGAACTAAATGAAAACCTTGAAGTAATTACCGAGGCTAAAGAGGACGGAACTAAGTCCCACTTTATCGAAGGTATCTTCATGCAAGGTGACATTAAAAACAGAAATGGTAGAACATATCCATGTGATACTCTTGAGAAAGAGATGAATCGTTACGAGGCTGAATTTATTAAGCCTAAGCGTGCACTTGGAGAACTCGGACATCCTGAGGGTCCTACTATTAACGGTGACAGAGTATCACATTTAATTACATCAATGAGGCGCGAAGGTAACGATTTTTACGGTAAAGCAAAAATCTTAAAAACACCTATGGGAGAGATTGTAAAATCTCTTTTAGATGAAGGTGTTAAAATTGGCGTTTCAACAAGAGGGTTAGGTTCGGTTAAACAATTAAAAGACGGTGTTATGGAAGTTCAAAAAGACTTTCATCTCGCAACAGTTGATATTGTAACCGACCCATCAGCTCCTAATGCATTTGTAAATGGCATTATGGAGAACAGAGAGTATTATTACGATATAGCTTCTTCATCTTGGAGGCCTCAGGAAGTAGCTGAAGTCCTCGAGGAAATTGTTGAAGAGGTTGAAAAGAAAATTACTCGCGTAGTAAAAACTATTGACGAAGAAACTGCACAGAGAATGTTCCGTACATTCTTGAGTTCTTTAAGAAATAAATAAATTAATAAATAATTTGCAGACAGATTAAATTTGTATTTAAACAAGTATTAAAAGGAGAAAATTATGGCAGACGACAAAACTAAATTCGTTGCTGATGACGGTTACTCAGAAGTACCACAACCTGTAACTCCAGAAGGTGGTGACAATAAAGAGAAGAAGTCTAAGAAAGGCGAAGTCGAAGTCAAGAAATCAGATGTAAAGACTCCTGGTCAAGAAAAGGCCGGAGAGAAAGTACCAACTGCTGAAGAAGTAGAAACTACTGAAACAGAAGAAGTGGTAGAAGAAGTTGTAGAAGTTGAATCTACAATCGAATCTATCTTTGAAGGTACTGAACTTTCAGATGAATTTAAACAAAACATTAAGCTAGTATTCGAAGCAGCTGTTAACGAAGAAGTTGCAACAAAGACTGAGTCTTTGAAAGAAGAACTAGAAGGTAAACTCGAAACTGAATTATCAGAAGCTATTGATAACCGTATGAAGGATGTTGTTGAAAATGTAGACAAATATCTAGACTACGTTGTTGGTGAGTGGATGGAAGAGAACAAGATTGCTGTTGAAGCTGGAATTAAAGTTGAAATGGCTGAATCTTTACTCGGAGGTCTTAAAGACTTATTCAACGAGCACAATATCGAAATCGACGAAGAAACATTCGACGTTGTTGAGAGTTTAGAGAAACAAGTTGCAGAATTAGAATCAGGTAGTAACGATGTTGTCAATGAGAACATCACACTTAAAGCTACTATTGCTTCTATGAGTGCAGAAAAAGTATTTGAAGGTATGACTGAAGGCCTTTCCGACAATCAAGTCGAAAGATTCAAAGTACTTTCTGAAAAGCTTGACGTTGAAGATTTAGAAGATTATACTTCGAATCTTTCAGTAATCAAGGAATCCTTCTTTAGCGAAGGCAAAATTGCCGCACCTAAAGTAGAGGATGTCGAAGAAGACGAAATTATTCTAGAGGAACAGGAAGTGACTAAACCAGCTTCTGATTACGACTCTATTAATGCTCTAGTTGAAGCTTTCGCAGCTAAAACAAAGTAAGGATTAGAATAATTAAATTGGTTAAAAACATAATTTAATATTAACATAAAGGGAGAATTACTATGAGTAATTATCAAGCATTGGTAGAAAAGTGGGGCCCTATCCTAGAGCACGAATCTTTTTCACCAATTACTGACTCACATAAGAAGGCAGTAACAGCTACTATCCTAGAAAACACAGAAAGAGCACTTGCAGAAACTGGTGATTTATCAGCAAATATGACAAGTCTTTTATCAGAAGCAGCACCGACTAACGATGCTTCTACTGGTGGTTTCGGGGCTGGTTCAGCAGCAGGCGGTCCTACAGCTGGTTACGACCCAATCTTAATTTCACTAGTTCGTAGAGCGGTTCCAAACTTAATCGCTTATGACATCTGTGGTGTTCAGCCAATGACTGGACCAACTGGTCTTATCTTCGCGATGAGAGCACGTTACGGTTCACAAGCTGGAGACGAAGCTTTCTATAACGAAGCTGATACAGATTTCTCAGGAACTGGTACACACGCTAATACATTACCAAACGCTAATACAACACTAATCACGACTGGAACAGGTCTTGACACAGGTGCTGGTGAAGCTTTAGGTGACGGTGTTGGAGATGCATACGCTGAAATGGCTTTTTCAATCGAAAAAGTAACAGTGGCTGCAAAGACAAGAGCTTTAAAAGCTGAATACACTACTGAGCTTGCTCAGGACTTAAGAGCTGTTCACGGCCTAGACGCTGAAACAGAACTTGCTAACATCCTTCAAACTGAAATCTTAACAGAAATCAACCGTGAAGTTGTTAGAACAATCTACAAAACTGCTGAAGTTGGAGCTCCAGGCTCTGCATCTGCAGGTGTTTTCGACTTAGACGTCGATGCAAATGGTAGATGGTCCGTAGAGAAGTTCAAAGGCTTAATGTTCCAAATCGAACAAGAAGCTAACGCTATTGCAAAGGGAACTCGTAGAGGGAAAGGTAACATCGTTATTTGTTCTTCAGACGTTGCTTCTGCTTTACAAATGGCTGGTGTACTCGACTACGCTCCTGCTCTTAACTCTAACTCTTTAGAAGTTGATGACACAGGCAATACTTTTGCTGGTGTTCTTAACGGAAGATTCAGAGTATACATCGACCCATTCGCTGGTTCAAACTACTTAGTAGTTGGCTACAAGGGTTCAAGCGCATTTGACGCTGGCTTATTCTATTGCCCATACGTTCCATTACAAATGGTACGTGCTGTTGGTGAGAATAGTTTCCAACCAAAAATCGGATTCAAAACTCGATATGGTATGGTAGCTAATCCATTCGCACAGGGTGATGCATCTAGCCAAGGTCTTGGTGCACTTACTCAAGATACTAACAAGTACTACAGACGTGTACGTGTAACTAACTTATTCTAAGAATAACAATTAGTTGTATCTTTAGGGGAGCCTTCGGGCTCCTCTTTTTTGTTCATTAAAAAGGGACCATTAAGGTCCCTCTTTTTGTTTTGTATCTTATTACTTAGATACTACAAACTCGTTTAATTGAGTAGCAAGTCTGATTATCTGCGATGCAGTAATCTTCCTATTAACAAGTGGTTGGTAACCAGCTGTTTCATTATTGTAGGAATTGTACTCTGCTATAGCATAGTTTTCCCTATCAATATTACTTAATAAAATTCCTTCAGCTTGTGAAAGAAGGTCTGCTCGGATTTCATATCCGCTTTTTGTATCACTCATAATTTTCTCCTGTGTGTATGTGTGTTATTTGTATTTCTTAGAAAAGTAAGTTCGTAGTAAGAAAATACGTGTATATGCTACGAAGGTCATAACTAGTGTAACCATTGTACCTAGTGTGACTGGGTCGGTAATCTCAAATTTTTCAATATAGAGCCAAAGAAGAAAAAGGTTTAATGGATAGTTAACTACTAAACCTGTTGCAATCTGAGTTGCAGTTTCTTTGTGTATTTGTTTTGTTGCTTTATTCAAATTGCAGCCATAAGTAGCTTAAAGCAAGTATTAGCAAAAGCTCCTTCTGTCCATAATATAATCATAGCGATCAGAGTTAGTCCAGTTAAACACCAAACTATTTCCCTTATTAGTTGTATAAATTTATGCATATCATTTTAAAGATTGTCCTAACTTTTGACCAATTGCTAAATAATCTTCAATTGGTCCTTTATTGAGGCTTAACTGGTTTGTTTCAAAGTTTTTTGCAACCATGTTTAATATCCCATCTTCAATATAGGATAGTACGCCAATCGGTGTAGAACAGTCACCGTCAATTTCTTTTAACATTTCTTTTTCGGCCATTACAGTATGCCATGTATCAATATCATTTCTTGCCCAACACCATGCTGTAATAGTTTCATCTATTGGTGTTTCAGGCTTTCTTGTTTGAAGAGCAATAACGCCTTGACCTGGTGCAGGTAACATATCTGCAGTTCCAAATACACGACTTGCTTTATGAGTTAATCCCAATGTATCAAGTCCTGCTTTAGCAACTACGATCGCATCATATTCGCCATTCTCTTGTTTAGCGATTCGACTATCAATATTACCTCTAATAGGGACTATAGTTGCTCCTGGATATAACTCCGTCAACTGGTAAGACCTTCTAGGGCTACTTGTGCCTATGGTCCTAGGGTTTATATTATTACCGATTAAACAATCCCTAAAGTCACTTCTAGGTAACACACAGGTCACTTCAAGCAGGTCGTCGTTATCTCTTGTCAAATCTTTAAATGCATGACATGCAATATCGATATCTCTATTAATAAGTGCTGTTTCTATTTCTTTACAGAATACTCCTTTGTTTCCCATTTCTTCAATGGTTAACTCTGGATTTAAGTCTGCTTGTGAATGTATGAATACAGTTTCTAAATCAATGCTAAGATGATTTCTTGCTTTTTCAGTATATGCTACTGCTAACTGTGATTGTCTTGTTCCAATTTTGTACATAATATAATTTATTGGTACCCCGCGAACGGGGTGAGGTTAAATGTCTTTGTTAACTTTAACGAGCTCGATGTTATCACCTTCACCAACAGTTTTAACATAGCCCAACGAGATTAAAGTATCTATTGTTTCTTGTGTTATTCTCTTGGTTTCTGCAAATGAGGCATGAGATTTTTGTTTCTTAGTAGCGAACCAATAACCTAATGATGTATATATTACAGCTGTGATAAAGAATTGAGTTGCATCCATTAACTATCTCCGTATCTTGCTAAAACTTTTTCAATGATTTTTTGTTGTGCTGTAAGCTCAACGTCTTCGTCAATTTCTTGCTGAATTCTGTCTGATTCGTCAAGTTCAGGTATTTCAGGTAAAAGTTCTTCTTGTACGATAAATTTCTTATCGACAGCCATGCTCAATACACTATTCTCACTGAGTTCTTCGAGCTCAGTTAGCGCAGCGTATAGCACTGTTTCAGTTTCAAGCTCACCTGATTTGCAAGCTTCCATTATTGTATTAACAATATCTCGGTTCATTATGCCTCCTTAAATATACTTATAATAAACAAGTTTTCTACTAAGACGCTTCATTCAAGGCGTACGGAAGATGTCCGTCATATCCTTGAAATCCCTGCCACCAGCTAGGTGCTGGTCGACCCCAATCCCACTTAGCAAAAGGTTTTGCTGCATGGTAATAGTTCCTGTATGCCTTAACTGGGTCGCCTTCAACCTTACAGTCAGGATAATGACTCATCGCCTGTGCGAATTCTGTGAGTCCAATGTCTGGTATATTTTTAGGTGGTTTACTGAGCATGATGCCGAGTTTTTGCCACGATACATGTTGTTTGTTTCTACGATACTCAAACTCATTAGCTAAGCCTCTAAAGTGATCGTAGTGCCATTCATAGTTAGTCTTACTTTTTGCAGTCCATGTTGTACATGGGTGAAATTTATGAACAGCTAAATAATATAAATCATCTCTTTTGTCACCAAACGTGTAATACGTTTGTATTGTTTTACCAGAGCGAGATGGTCTTTTCTCTGGGATGCCGTCAAGCATACGATGAACTGTTGAAAGCATTTGTGCACTTTCAATAATCATTTTACCAACGTGTTTGTCACAAACCATTTGAGCTGCAACTATAGGGTCTTCATGTAATACAAATATATTCATTTAACCCACACGTGGTTGTACTTCGAAGGATAGTTACTACAGTTGTAGATAAACCTTTCGTCGTAGTTAATTACTTTAACACATTCACCAGTTGAGTTACTGACATGCACATCGGGCATATAACTGGTTGTGTTTAAAATACTGACAAGTAGATATATCATAACACTAGAAATTAAAAAAAGTATTGAGTATTCTTTCATTTTCGTATTCATAATTAAGCTACCTTATCTAAATGTTTGCACTGACCTCTGAACTTGAATCCAGGGCAACTGCATTTGTTGTCTACAATAATGTATGATTTACCATTAGAACCTTTTACAACAATTCCGTTGTTTGGCAATTCTTCTTGGTACTCACTGATTTTTACAAATTTACGCCTTGATTTAGAAAACTGCTTCATAGGAGCTTTAAAAACTTTATCGTTGTACTGAACTAAATGTCCAGCACTGTTGACATGATATATGCCATTTGCAATTTGAGCATCACCCCAATCAGTTACTTCTTGTAGAACTTCAATCATCGGTAAGAACCTAGTAGTTTAGGACCTCTAGATGTAAAATCCATTCCTGCAAAGCTACCGTGATAGTCACCATACTTTGCATTATAAGTGAAGTTAACTTTAACGGTATTGATGTATACCGCTAAGCTTTGTTCTGCTGTGAAGTATGCAACTTCAGCTTCAACTTCTTTTCCACTGTCGACATTTTCGACAATACATTCTTTAGCATAAGTCTGGTTCATATTAAGCCGCCTTTAGAAGTGTAGGAGCTACTCTCCACATACCGGAGTCTGTAGTAACTTGAATGTTTTTAATCATTACCTTAGTAACAACTCCTTCAATTTTAGCACCACGCTTATCATTGAAGAATACGTTCTGTCCAACATTAAAAGAATTTTTGGCCATTTGTGTTTTGGCTTTGAATTGCATGTTAAACATTTGAGAAATCTCTTTCATCTCGCTGGAATCAGCTTTGGCGAATAGAGTGTTCAGTTTAGTCATTTCAGATTTAGTTAGCATAATATATTTCCTTTCCTCATTAATTTATGGGTCTATTATAACCCGTTTTGTTCCATTTGTCAACCTTTTTTTGCATTTATTTTCAATTAAAATTCAAAAGATGGTTGAGGTGTAGAGTAACCAGCACCCTTTCCGTAGAATCCCATTGATTCTAGTTTAAGTACTAATTCGTCAAAATCGTAAGGTGTTTCGCCTTCTGCGTATTGTGGATATATGCCCACTGTTAATGGATCGTTTATAAAAAACTGGGTACCCTCGAACTCAGGATGTTCTGAACAAAATTCGTTGACTAATGCAACTCCTTTTCTCCATGTAGCTATTGACTTATGTCTTAGCTCAAAGTCTGATATGTACATTCCAGGCTGCGTTAAAGTCAGTTCTGGTTGGTTTCCTAGTATTCTATATTCCATTTAATCTCCGTTTTATTTAAAATATGAGTATATTATAATTGGTTTTGTTCCATTTGTCAACCCTTTTTTGTAATTATTTTGACTTATTTTCAATTTGCATTATTATAAATAAGACTTGAGGCCCTAAGCTTCAAAAATGGAGTAAACAATGGAACAAATCTTGCAATTGATATCTGATGTAGGTTTACCTATAGCAGGTGCTTTAGTGATGGGATTCTTTATCTTTATCATTATTAAGCAAATGATGGAAGGACTCATTGATAATATCAAAACTTTAACAATTTTCAGTGAAGGGCTAGAAAATAGAGCGCGCTCTATGAGTAATGAAATTGTTAAAATCGACCTGCTAGTTTCTAGCGCATTAGACTTGAAACCAGATACAGAAAGAATAGCAAGAGCAGAAAATTTTGTGGAAGACGGTAAACTGGACGTGAGGAGAGATTAACAATGTTATACTGTGATTATACATTTTCTATTGACGGAAGTGGATTAAAATTAACAGACAAAGATAGCAAGTGGGAAAAATACCAACAAGTGGATATTACTAATACTGCTTTAAATGTTGGTGATACATTTACTTTAGAATTAGATAAAGACGGGTGCATGTTTTTTAGAAAAAATGCTCCTGTACAATATGAGTTGAACTTTGGAATTTGATGTAGCTCAATTAGTATCAGAATACGGTTTCCCAACAATTATGGTTGTTGGTTTAGGTTACTTCGTATATTTCGTTTGGAAATTTATAAACGAGAAGATACAACCAGCTATTGATAAACATCACATGCAATTAATTAAAGTAATTGACCGTGTTAGAATGTTAGACCAAGACCTTATAAGATTACAACAAAAAGTAAATGTAGTTTTAGAATATAGAGCTCGACAAGAATTAGTAAAACATTACGAAGAAAAACTCGAGCTAGAAAAGAGAAATAAAGATGAAGATTAATGGAACATACTTAGGATTACTTGTAATTGGATTTTATTTTTCAGTTCAAGTCTGTGCAGAACCTATTGTGCACAAATTTAAAAATCCTAGCTTCAGTGGTATAGGAACAGGTGCTCATTATTTGACTATTGAGAACCAAGAACATTCACGTAAGAAAGCAATTAAGGATGCTCTTGAAGCTGCAGAAAGAGCAGCACAAAGAGAAATTGATAACTCAACATTATCAAAATTTATACGGAACTTAGAAAGTAGAATATATGCTCAATTAGCAAAACAGTTAGTTGACAATATGTTTTCAAATGATAACCCAGTTCGATTTGGTTCATTTGTACTCGAAGGTTCGACAGTGACTTATGAAGTCATTACAAATATAGATGGAACTGAATTTATTAAGATGACAATTGTAGATGAGAATGGAACAACTACCGTCATTGAAATACCAATTGGTTCTGGTAACTTTGGCGGAGACGGCGATGCGACTGACGGCGGCTAGTATTGCAATACTATTTCTAGCTAGTTGTGCACAAATGCCACAATGGTCAGATGGACCTGGATATTGTTCATACGAGACTGGTCAATTTGAACAAGGATTCGGTAAAGTTAGAGATAAAAACGGTGATGGTAAGGCATTAGACAGACTATACACTGGTACAAGAAAATATGTTGGTGGTAAATTTATTTGCATAGAACAACCAGAAGTTGTTAACTTACCAGCATATGTAGAGTTATTAAATCTACCACCTGCAAAAACAAAACCTGTAGTTGCAGTTTATAACTTTGGAGATAAAACTGGACAAAGAAAAGATTCACAAAGCGGTCAATCATTTTCTACAGCAGTAACACAAGGTGGAACAGAATTAATTATTGATGCGCTTAAAACAGCAGGTGGAGGAACCTGGTTTAGAGTAGCAGAAAGACAAGGGATTGATGCTCTTGTTAGGGAAAGACAAATCATTCGCTCAGGCAGAGAAGAAGTAGCAAGAGCGACTGGTGAAGAAGTACAAAAACTGGGACCATTATTATTTGCAGGTATGGTAATCGAAGGCGGGATTATCGGATATGACAGTAATATTAAAACAGGTGGTCGTGGTGCAAGAACGCTCGGTATTGGTTTTAGTAGGCAATATAGACAAGACCAAGTAGTAATTTCATTAAGAGCAGTTAGTGTTCTTACAGGTGAAGTACTCTTAAACGTACAAACTAAAAAGACAATTTTAAGTTATGGCTCTGGTGGTGATGTATTTAGATTTTACGAGCAGGGCACACAGTTGGTTGAGTATGAAGACGGTGTAGGAAATAATGAATCGGTGACGTATGCAGTACGAACAGCAATAGAAGCTGCCGTGCTGGAAATGGTCTATCAAGGGAATCGTCGTGGGTTCTGGGAGATAGATTTTAATAAAGAGGAAGAAGAATGATTAAGAAACTTTTAGGCCTAAGTTTATTGATACTTCCAGCTTTCGTATTTGCACAAGCTACTGATGATAATGAAATAAACATTGAGCAAGTTGGTGATACATTAACATTGTACATCGACCAATACGGATACGGTAACAAAATAGGATTAGACGACTTTTCAAGTAGTTCTGGTGCTATGGTAATTACTGGTTCTTCATTGAACATAAACATTGACCAAATAGGTAACGAAAACTTATTATATGGTCCTGTTGTATCTGACAGTAGTACTTATAATTTATTGTTTACTGGCGATAGTAACTCAATGGATTGGAATATCGGTTACATAGGTAGCTCAGATAGTTCAACTATTGATTTAGATATTACTGGTGATAGTAATACCTTAGACTTTGACCAAGGATACAATGCAAGTGCTGAAAGATTGGATTTTGATTTAACACTTATTGGCGATAGCAATATTTTTGATATTGATATAGACGTCGATGACGCTATTTGGAATTTTGATATTACAGGTGGAAGCAACAACATCAACACCATGCAGAAAGATGGTGGAGAGCACGAGATTAACTTGACTCTAGATGGCTCATCAGCTGATATCGATATTAATCAAATGAGTGGTACATGTGCTACAGGTGTAACAACTTGTAATGGCATCATCACTTTAGATGTTGATAGCGAAAATGCAACTATACAAATCAATCAGAAAGATTCAGCTAACGATAGTTAAAGCATTTTTATTTTTGACGGTATTGTCAATTAATCTGTCTGCAGCAGATTCTATTGGCAATATTGTCGAATTTAAGGGCGATGCATCTCTTACGAGAGAAGCAGGTGCGGAACTCGTTATTGAACAAAAACAAATCCCCCAAGTTCAAATGAACGATACGGCCGAAACAGAAAATGGCCGAATTAAAATAGAATTCTTAGACGAGGCAGAACTCAGCCTCACAGAAAATACTCGAGTATATATCGACCGAGTATATTACGACCCAGACCCAAGTAAATCAAAAATGGCTATGAGAATGGCAATGGGAACCGCTAGGTTCGCATCAGGTCGTTTGGGAATGGTCAATCAAAACAATATTGATATACAAACACCTACTGCTAGTATTGCAGTTCGTGGAACAGACTTTACAACCACCATTGACGAGTTAGGGAGGTCTCTTGTAGTACTACTTCCTGATGCGTATGGTAACCCTTCGGGTGTCATAGAAGTATCTAATCTAGGAGGTACTGTGACCCTAGATGAGGCTTACGCAGCTACTATGGTATCAACTTTAGACAGTCCACCAACTCCTCGAGTACAACTATCCAATATTACTCCAGCAATGATTGATAATATGTTTATTGTATCTCCACCTCAAGAAGTACAAGAAGCTATTGATGAAGAATTAGCTGATGATGCAGAACAAGACCAAGGATTGTTGGATATAGATTTTTTAGAATTTAACGAATTAGAATATGATGCACTTGAAGAAGATGCATTAGAATTTACAGAACTCGATATTGATTATTTAGATGTCGATTTCTTAACAGATTTATTAGATGTTGTCGAGGAACTTATTAAGACAACAGCATCTCTTGATGATAGAGCAATTTCAGGTACATCATTAGGAGCTCAAATTAAAGGAGCAAGTTTTGGTTTAAATGCAGATTCACAATATAATGTATTTGAACAAGATGGAAATATAGTTTTTTATAGAAATGTACAAGGCACAATAAGAATCGTGCTCGCAGTGGATTCTTCAGTAAAAATTGATACTGAAGTTGAAGGCTATTCTGGTATAATTGATTTAAACGGGGGAAATGATTCCACAATTATAATTAAACAAGGCGGATAAATAATGTATAACTATAATAATTATCAACGATATTTAAAATTAAAATATGGATGGTCAGTACGACCAGGGCAAATAGTGGATATTTACGTATGACAAAATTAACATTAACAAAACTATTTTGTATTTTATTATTGATTACTTTAGCTGTATCAGCTGATGATAATGTAATCAGTATAGAACAAACTGGTGATAATTTTCAATTAGGCGTTGACCAATTTGGTCACTCTAATAACATCAACATGCTAGATAGTAATTCATATATCTCTGCAACAAATTTAGACATGTATTTAGTTCAAGTGAATACAAGCTCTACAGCACTTCCTAATAAAATTAGATTTGATGAAATAAGTGGTCAAGGTAATCAAATGAAATTAGGTCAAGGTATTGATTGGACTGATATTACATCAGACACTGACTTATCTTGGAGTTATGATGGATGGGAAGGTGGTGGACACGAAATAGATATCACAATGTACGGTGATTATAATCAATTAGCAGTACAACAAACAAACCAAACAAACGCAACAGATGGTCATAACTTTGATTTACATTTAGCTGGTGATAATAACGAAGTTAAAATAAAGCAACAAAGTAATGGTGCAAAGAGTACAGACCTTACAATTTACAATGACTGGAACGATGTATTCATTAGACAAAAAGGAAACGGTGCTACTCACAACGCAAACATTACTCTTGATGGATTATATGGAACTGATTTAATATTAAAACAAATGAGCCAAACAAATCAAACATATTCATTAAGTGTTGATTGTATGAATTTTAATGGATGCGGAGTAACAGTAACACAGGAATAATTATGGAAGAATTTATATGTCCAGATGATATGATTTGCATGACCGACGAACAGTGGTATGATTTTGTAAACGAATACGAAATCGATTTAACTGGTGAATTGGAAATGGCTGAAATGAGTGCAGGTGACGCACAAGCAGTAGCAGATTTTACATGGCAGGTTCTATTTCTATCACCGTGGGAACTTGCATACATAGCATTACCAATGAGCGTATTAGCATTTTATGGATTAACCATATATGCAATATTTAAATGGGTACAAAAGAGATTTAGCTAATGGCATATTCACAGAAAGTTATAGACAGATTTGAAGCAGTAGTAAATGCTCCAGAACAATTTAGTGTGGGAAGATTCGACCCTAATGATGCTGATATTGCAACCGGTATGGCTGGTGCTCCAGCTTGCGGTGATGTAATGAAACTTCAGTTAAAATTAGATAAAGATGAAAGAATTATAGATGTAAAATTTAAAACCTATGGTTGTGGAAGTGCGATCGCTTCTAGTTCAATGTTTGTTGACCTATTAAAAGGTAGAACAATAACTGAAGCCAAAGAAATAAAAGACAAGGAAATAGCAGACGCTTTAGAATTACCACCAATAAAATTACATTGCTCAGTCCTTGCAGAAGATTCAATCAAAAAAGCAATTGCTGATTGGGAACATAAACAAAATAAAAAGTAAATTATAATATGAAAACATTATTGCAAAGAGTAATACAAGACAAAGAAACAAATCTATATCCAGTTTGGTTGATGAGACAAGCTGGAAGATATATGCCAGAATATATGGCGATCAAAGCAGAAAGTAATGGCTTTTTAGATATGGCATTAACGCCTGAAAAAGCAACTGAGATTACAATGCAACCTATTAAAGAATTTGATATGGATTGCGCAATTATATTCTCAGATATATTAATCATCAATTATGCACTAGGACAAGAACTTGACTATGTGCCAGGGCCAGTATTAGGTCCTTATAAAGAATCTTTTTGGGAAACAACACAACCTGAGTTCATTGAAAAATGTGAACCCGTTTACGAAGCAATACGAAGAGTAAGAGAAGAACTTGATGATAGTAAATCACTTATTGGATTTGCAGCAGCTCCTTATACGCTCTGTAAGTACATGTGTGATTCTGTAGATTCAGATATAGTTAACCGATTAATACCATATATTGTCACTCACCTTTCAATGCAGATTGAAGCAGGTTGTGATACAGTACAAATCTTTGATAGTCACGCTGGTGATATATCAGAACATGACTTTGATGAAATCATTATTGAACCAACAAAAATTATTGTTGATGTCATTAGAGCACATTATCCTCATGTTTGTATTATTGCTTTCCCTAGATTAATTGGTAATAAAATAAACGAATATATTGAGATTGTAAATCCAGATTGTACAAATATTAGTGATGATAAACCTGTTGAAGAAATCAATGGTGAAGTACTACAAGGTGGAATCTCAGTTAAACGATTAATACGAGGGGAAGATATAACACCCGTTTTAAATAAAATGAAAGATAAACCTTATATTGTTAATCTAGCTCACGGCATAGATAAAACTACACCAGTAGAAAATGTTAGAGCATTAGTTAATACAGTTAAAGAATATCGTGCTTAAATATCTGACAAAATGGTGGACTGTCTGTATTACTATTGCAGCATTCAGCGCAATTCAGATTAGTAACCCAGATTTAATTCAGAGCGTTAAGTATTCTTATTATGATTATCTACAATCCAAACAAGAAACAATTCACTCAAGTGATATTATATTAGTCAACATTGACGAGAAAGCGATCGCGCAAGAAGGTCAATATCCATGGCCAAGAGATATACATGCTAAATATTTAGATGCAGCTCCTGCAGATGCACTCAATGTATTGAACATTATATTTTCTGAAAATGACAGATTTGGTAAAGACAATGTTCTTTCTCAAGCAATGGCAAATAAAGCAGTTGTACTATCTTCTGCTCCTACTCAACAAACATCAGATGGAGTTGGCACCTTTGTAGGTGTTGCAACTTTTGGAGAACAAAATGATAATTGGCTTTACGAATTTCCAGGCTTACTCTATCCTATTGATAGTTTGTCTAACTGGGCTTTTGGGGTTGGGGCTACTGTCTCAATACCTGACCAACCAACAGGAGTTGTGCGAAGAGCCCCGTTGGTCGTCAAAGCAGCCGGGAATAGGTATCCATCTCTCGCGCTCGACACTTTACGAGTGTATTCTGGAGAACCAAGCTACCAAATGAAAGTAGGTCCACAAGGAGTGGAATGGATTCGCATGGGTCGACAAGACCCGATTACAACAAACTCTTTTGCAGAAGTACCAATATCTTTTTGGAATTCTTTTGACTCAATCAGTATAACAGAACTTAATGAAAGAACAGTGGATGGCCAGAATCCCTGGAGTGGTAAAATACTCTTGTATGGAATAACAGCAGAAGGTTACTCTAATCCAGTAGCAACCCCAAAGGGTGCAGTGTATCCCCACGAAGTTCAAGCTCACTTAATTCAGACCGTACTTTCAGGCGTTGAAATAAAGATTCCCGACTGGACTGCAATATTTGAGCTTTTCTTTCTTGTGATATGCTGTCTAGGAATCCTTGCAGCGGTCTATGTCTTGCCCACAACTCTTGCGGTGATAACGAGTCTTCTTCTCGTTGGTTCCGGAGCCGGAGTGAGTCACTACATTTGGACTTCCTCCTTAACCTTTGTTGATGCATCTTTAGTTTCATTAGCTTCCTTAGTTGTGTTTGCTCAGTCAAGTTATAATAAGTATTATATCACATTCCAACAGAAACGTCAAATAGAAAAGCAATTTGCAGGTTATGCATCGCCCACAGTTGTTCGCCTCTTACAAGAGAATCCTTCTCTAATAAAAGATGGCATGAAGCGTGAGATTAGTATTTGTTTTTCTGATTTACGAGGTTTCACTCCACTAGGAGAAAGCTTTGGTGATGATGTCAAGGGACTGACAAAATTAATGAACGAATATATGGATGCGATCACCGAACCTGTACTCCATGCGAATGGTATGATTATAAAGTATATAGGGGATGCGTCAATGCACATTCACAATGCTCCTATAGAAGATAAAGAACATCCTAAAAACGCAGTACAAACTGGACTGAATATGCTTCGAGCAGTGGAGAAATTTAATGAACAGATTACAGCAGAAGGTAGACCACCAATTGGTATGGGGGCTGGGATTAACACTGGTCTTGGTTATCTTGGTGAGATGGGGTCTACAGCAAGACATAGTTATGATGTACTTGGTGACAGCGTTTCAACAGCTGCACGAATTGAGTCTAAATGTAAAGAATATGGTTGTTTATTATTAGTCGGTGGAGATACAGTACAACACTGTAAAAAGGATTTCTTTTTCTTAAAAGTAGATGATTTAGCAGTAAAAGGTAAAACTGTAGGTATAGAAATATATACTGTACTTGACCTTAATAAAGATAAATATATTAAACCGGCAGAGATGCACGAAGCAATGCATTCAAATTATCAAAAGCAAAACTTTGATAAGGCGATCAAAATATGTAATGACCTTATGGATTGCTTTGAAGGACAGATGAAAGGTTATTATGGAATGTGGATTGAGCGTTGTGAGTATATGAAAACGCAAGATTTACCTAAGGATTGGAATGGGGTATTTATCGCGACTACTAAGTAGTTTACTAATTTGCTTTATTGCAAATCCGACCCATGCAAATTACGAACCAGTCATTTATTACCATACAGATGCACAAATAGCAATGTTTATGAATGGCTATCATGCTCCTTATAAACCAGAGTATGTTCGTAAAGTAGTTGGTAAAGTTCGTATAGGAAAAAATGGTGCTTTAATTAATTTACCAGACCCAGCTGTTGCCTATCCAAAACTTGATTTAGATTTTGATTTTGAAGAAGACAATTGGAACTATCAAGCAAACTTTATAGTTGTACATGCACTTGATTTATATTCAACATACAAAGGATTAAAGTACGATTGTATTTCAGAAGCAAATCCGTTAGTTGGTAGACATCCATCTCTAAGTGAACTAATATTCTTTAAAGTTGGTATTATTACTTTACTTGAAGGAATATATGGTAATTATCCAATGGAGTGGGAAGCGTTTCAGACAGTATCAGCTATGACTACAGGAATTGTAGTACAAAATAATTTCGATGTAATAAGAGATGCGAGAAAAAATCCTAGGTGTAATAAAAAATAAAATGGTGGAGTTAACAGATGCAGCAATATCTAAAGCGATTGAAAAAACAACAAGCCCGTGCCCAAATAATATCAGACTTGGTGTTTCTGGCGGTGGGTGTGCTGGGTATGAGTATATTATTACTTATTCTCACGAAATAAACAATGACGATAATGTTTTAGATTATGGTAAATTTAAAATAGTCATAAACGAAATGTCTAAGCCTTATTTAGAAGGGTCTACGATAGATTGGGTAAAAGAAGGATTAAATGAATATTTTAAAATCATTAATCCAAAAGAAGTCGCATCATGTGGATGTGGCATATCAGTTCAATTTGAGGAAAATTAAAAATGGAATTTATATTATTAGGAATTGTAATTTCAGTTAGTGTAGTAACTATAGCAAGTTTATTATTCATAAGAGAAGGTAGTAAAGGAATTACTAAACCTTATAAAACAAAAGATGGTACTTCTCGTACCGCTAAAGCAGCAAGAGTAGATTACATCGTATAAGAAAAAAGGCTCTTGTTTAGGGAGCCTTTCAGTTGGTTTTTGTTTAACTTAAACGATGGTTGAAACGCTGTATACCATTACTCCTAAAAAGGTAGTAACTAATAAACACTCGATACAAATCTCACCATTCAAATTAAAAACGCTTTTTAGCAATTTCATTTGATTTTCCTTTTGGCTACTATTGAGATATTTTGTTTCGAGCTTCGAGCCAGAGTGCATATTGGATATCATACATTGGATTATGTTTGAGATGCAAATACGCTATTCCCGCACCACTAACTAATATTAAAAATTCAAACATCTTTAATATGTCCGCCAGGGTGCAACGGTTTCACCCAATATTTAAAGAAAGTTCTTGTCCACCCTCGGGTGAAAAATCTCTTTAACTCTTTAAACATTTGGATTGACTCCTAATAATGAAATCATTATTTTACTTTAGGACATTTACTTTTTATGATATACGATGATGCCTCTCGGATTTCTCGTTTATCTAAAAAGGAGTCTCTGTTTTTATCAGCATGCTTATAAAGACTTAACTTTACTTTGCATCCTGATGCTTCTAGCTCATTCACGCTAATTAGATTGTCACCATTTATATCAAATCGTTCCATTCTCCAGTCGGCGTAGGCTGGTGTTGCTATTAAGCAAGCAACAATTGCTGTTGTAACTTTGGTCATTATTTATCTCTAAAGTATGACACAAAATATGTCATACAATACTATATATAACTGAAATTAATAATGTTTTATAATTTTATAACATAAATGTAATAATTTACACAAATGTTACAATTACCTTTCAGAAGAGGTAAACCACTTCTTAAATTCTTCGTAATCTTCCCAAGGAAGTGCTAATTGTCTACCTTTACGAGTTTCTTCGTTCATATGAAATCCCATATAAGCAAACCAAGCCATAATAGAAATTAAGATACATCCAGAAATTACTTGTAGAATTTCCATCAACATTATTCTTCGTCCTCTTCGGCTAAAGTTTCTAATCTTTCTTTTAATAGCCCTAGCAAATCAATAATTTCTTCGCCAATTGCTCTATCTTGTGTTGTGTCGATTTCGACATCAAATCTAATTTTCATCTTTTTTGTCCTTTAACTCTTCAAGCTTTTTTTCAATCTCGTCAAGTCGGTTTAAAATTTTTTCCATTCCTTCTACTAAAGCGTTATGAGTTTGTGCTTGAGTAGGATATCCCATTATGCTTCTTTGTTAGGATTCCACATAACTAAGTTCTTAGTCTTAAGTCTGTTCACAACTAACTTATATCGCGAACGTTCTTCTTGCCATTCTTTTAACCACTTATGTCCATCACGTTCTGCATCAATAAAGATTGCATTAGTAAATGCCAAAGGTAACAATATAGCACAATGTATAATAATACTTGCAACTGTATTGTAGTTAAAGAATCCGAGATAGTTTGATGCTAAGAAGCCAAACCATACGCTCCAAATAGTAAACAATACTAACATAAAGTAAGTCTGTAAACTTGGGTCTGGAATATATTTAAGTGGATTGTATTTCACATCCATTACTCGTCTCCAGCCATTCACAAGGCTAAAAACAGTTCGCCTAAACAAACTAGGCTTTTTGATACTTGGTTCAATCATTTTTTTCTCCATATCTAATAAATTCTTTTAGAGTGTGCATTCCGTAAGTGGCCCATGTAATGACCACTATACTCCAAAATAGAATTTCCATCACTTATGAGTTTCCGTTTCTAGAAAAATCTCTCATCTTCCACATAGCGTCAGTCAGTTGTCTGTGAATATAAACATCGACTGCTCCAGCATTCTCCATTCCGCCAATCACATCTCCGTGATATGTATAGCCTCTTAGCTGACCAGTTCTGGGATGTCTTACTTTATTGATTGGCTGTCTGCCTTTCAAAGAAGTTCTGAATCTAATTGGCATAGAGTTAGCGTCTTTAGCATTATAGTACTTAAGCTCTTTATTCATTTGCTTAACCATGTTTTTGATAGATTCAACCTCCATCATATCTCCAGCACACTGTGTAGAGAATGTTCCCACGTAAGCATCAGTTCTTTGTTTTCCGTTTTTGTCAAATTTCATAATATAGTTTTCCTTCAAGTTTAATTTAATATTAGACTATTATAATTGGTTTTGTTCCATTTGTCAACCCTTTTGTTGAAAATAATTGACTTTTTTTCACAAACCCAAAGGTAGCTTTACGCTACCTCCGCCATTTCAACAGCTAGGTCTAATGCATCTAGCTTTCGTCTTGCATTTCCGCCGAATAGGGCAGATGATGCACGAGAGTCTGCACTTCGTCCAAGCTCGTGGTCAGTTAAGTAAGTCACGGCATTATATGCATTCCACCAAGAACCAGGTTTAAAGTTTGCTCCTGGTTGAGTTTCAACAATTTCTAATGCACGTTCACCTGTTCTGCTGAGAACTTTATCTTCTTGTGAAGATGTACCAAAGACTTTACCAAGGAATCTAATATAAGCTTCGTCAGTATATCGCTTGGAACCAAGAAATTCTGCAGCTTCCTTGAATTGCTCAACACGAGTGTGTGAGATACCAAGTAGCTCTTTAACGACTTCAGCATCGAACTCGTTTCTGTGAGATAGCCTTACAGCAGGTTGTCCTTTTTCTGTAAGTGCCATTGATAATGTGTTGTTACATACGACTCTTGTCATTACGAACTTAACATCAATAGATTTTCCATAAACATGTGGGTTAGAGAAAAGCAAATAACCTTTGACTTCATCTCCGCCGAATATTTCAAATCCATCTTTAACATCGGCAGCTGCAAATACCATTCTACCATCATTGATAGAACCTGCAGTATCCATTACCATATCTCCTGCATTAACGAAGTCATTAAAGAACTCGAATGCTTGTTGGTTTTGGCATGGATTCCAATTGTCACCTACATTGGTAAGAATTTTTCCATCAGTTTCCCTAATGAGAGCTTGCTGACCAGTTGGTAGCTTCTCGCCATTATGTTCTACGAAGGATGCTACCTTCTTTACAGTCCAATCTAAATTGGCTGCTTTCATCATTTCAATAGGTGACATGTCGTCAGTGACTGGAACTCCAAGTCCGTGCCAAGGCACTCCTTTGCTGAGTCTGTAAGCCATTTGTGCTTCACCGTTTATCATTTCTAAATTATGCATAATATATTTTCCTCGTTTAAATGTAGTTTTTTGCTTTTGCAACTTTGATGATGTGTAAATCCATCATAGGCTCGACTAATGATTCAATCAAGTCCCAGTCTGGATTGCGGAATTGAGCTCTACTTCGTAGGTGGCTCATCACTCCAGGAAAGTACGTTGAAATTTTACGATTTACTGAGTTACCACCGCCATTGTTGAAGATGTCGTAGTAAGCATTGCAAGCTTCGCGAAACTTATCAACATGCTTGTCTTCGGCTGGACCTTCGTCAGGTACCAACTCTTGAAGTTTGTCAGCATAGCCTTGATATTTTCCAGCTCCGTTCCAATAAGTATCTTTCATGTTTTTTCCTTTTTTGATTTTGTTGGGTATATTATAACATAACAAAATCGTTTTGTCAACCTTTTTTTGCAATTATTTTAAACAAAAACGAAATCTTTTCATCGTTGCTTATATCTATGTCTGGTATTGGGTCTGCACCCCAATGCAATAGTGCTTGTCTTTGCTTTAATCTCTTAGTCAAATCTCCAGCTCCGTTTTTCTTTACTTGAGCTGAATGACGAGCTACAAACGATCGCCATCTTTTTTGTTGATGATTATCAAGCTCTGGAATTCTTCGGCCGTGGAAGTATCTTGTATACCACTGAACCCAGCCGAGTGGGTCTTCTTCTGTTATCCAGCCATTCTCGAGCCATACGCTCATCGGCTGTGAAGCATTTTCTTTAAATAAGTTTGATGAAGCAACATTAACTGGGCTGTCAAAGTCGCTATAATCTCCGTGGAAATAGTCACCATCGAAAATACCGAGGGCGACCATTTGATATGGATTTAGTAAAGGCTCAAACATTAAGCTGCAATCTTTGCAAGACGTTCTTTTCTGTAATTCAAAGCATCATCTCCAAGATAGATGTTACCATCTTTTGCTCTAAACAATGTAGCTAATGAAGCTTCATCATCTTTTGCTCTTTGAATGAGTGAGAACTCAGCTTGTTCTAAAGTGATTCCACCAATTTGTACAAAGTCAAGTAGCATATCCGCAAAAGGGATTTCGCCATTTGATTGCCAAACTGTAAGGCCATCTACTTGAGCTGTTCCTTCAAATTGCATCTCAATGCTTTTTGAGAAGATGTTACCCTGTGGGTCAGCTCTCAGTTGGTCGGTGAATAGAACTTCACCGGTGAAAGTTTTGTTTTCGTCATATTGTGAAGCGAAGCCAAAACGTTGTTTAGTAACAATGTCACCATTGATTGTTATTTCATTTGGAAGAATATTCATTATGCAGCCCTCTTGTTGTATCGGCCTCGGCCTGACCAGCCGACTCTTTGGACGGCTTCCATTGGAGAAGTTTCTGATGAAACCCTAAGGTATTCCTCAACTGTGTAGTTATCAACTAAACAATTAATGTAAGATTTATATGGCTTTGCACCGTACTTGAATCTTGCAATAAAGGATGGCTTTACTTTACCAATCCAAGATGGGTGACAGTTAGGATGTACTTCGTCCATAGTCTTAGAACCGATGTAATCGCCTCTGTACATAAGGTACATTCCGTCCCATGTAAATTCTGTTTTGTCAAATTTTGTCATAATAATTCCTTTCCATTTAATATTTTATGAGTCTATTGTAACACGCTATTAGGCAAATGTCAACCCTTTTTGTAAAAAAAGTTGAAATTGTTTTAAATTATTTGAATTATATGAGGAAAATGAGGCAAAATAGACCTACCCACCATAACCAGTGGGCAGATTTTATTTCTTCGATGATTTTCTTAATCACTTCTTATCCCAGTTCTCGTTGAGCACGGTCTGGGCTTTATATAGAAGATTAGCATCAGCTTTTGTTAAGATGTTCAACATATATTGCTTTTCATGTTTGAAAGCTTTATGGAAGAACTTTTGGTCATGCTTGATTATAGATTCAGCATTAGACAAAAGGTCTGCTATTTTAATTGTTTGGGACTCGGGTGGTCCTAAAGCAAAATGGTCAGCATCCATCTTCTTACGAAACGCACGGTTTCCGTCTTCCTTATCGGAGACGTTTGTGCAATAGTGTACATATTCGGCAATAGTATAGCCAAATTTTTCTTTGATATCTCTTAATGTAACTGGAGTATCTTCGACGACATCGTGTAGTATAGCTGCAGCTATCATTTCTGTTGTAGCTTCAACTTCTTTTTCTAAAATATCTGCAACATGAATTGGGTGAACAACATAAGGCTCACCAGTATATTTTCTGCGTTGATCGCCATGTGCTTCTATAGCAAACATTGTAGCGTCACTTATTACTTTCTTGTCTATCATACTTGTTATTATAACACGTTATTCTGTGTTTGTCAACCCTTAATGAATTGTTTGATTTCCATTCTCAAATAAAATATCTAACATATCTGCGGATTCTTCAACCCAACCTGATTTGACTATATCGACAACACTTGGAAATTCAGAGTCTGTCTCAACAGGTAATGCGGTTAACTTTTTTTGTTTTGCAGGAGCAAACATATCTCTTGCAAAAATTATTGCAGCTCTTTCAGTTTTAAAAGAACATGCTGTTGTTAAGTTAAATGGGTTGTTTGCAGCAAAGCATGCGAATACTCTGCCATCTCCTTCGTAACCAAGTTCTTCACCATCATATGTACCAAGGAATACGCCCATATCTTTATCAGCTAAAATGTATCTTCTCTTTTTCATGCAGTTCTGAGTATTTCTCCCTTACAGCTTTAAAATGGTCTAAATATTCGTTTGTATTAAATACGAATGTTTGTGGGTCATTATCGTCTACACCAATAAAAACAACTCCTTTGTTTACTTCTGTTCCAGTCATTTCAGTAAAAGCTTTTGCATAGAATGCTACTTGCATGAAATAACCTGTAATGTCGGATTCCTTTTTAAGCCTACGAGATGTTTTAAAATCAATTACTGCAAGTTCTCCTTCCCATTCTCCAATGCAATCTACTTGACCTGCAGTCTGTAGTTCGTCACTATAAAGAAAACATTCTTGGAACCAAACATTACTAATCTTGTCATCTAGTACTGGTTTCATAGAATTAAACATATACATGTTAGAAGGTTGTACACCTTCTTTCCAATCTTCTTTGTTATCTATATAGTTTTCACAGATTTTATGAACTGCAGTTCCACGCCTTGAAGCTTGAGATGATATGCGATTTGCAACATCTTCTCCTACTCTCTTACGCCATGCAATAATTCCTGCTTTACTTAAGATACTAAGTACTGTTGTTACTGAAGGATAAGCTTCACCCGTGGGGGTGAAATATCGTCTGCCTTCTTCTGTTGTTTTTCTTGTCAATTTTGGTAAATCAATACCATGTTCAAAATGCTTAAAAGCCATAATGTATTTTTCCGTTCTTTTGTTTTATCCTATATCAACTGTTCTGGAATCTCCTAAAAACATTTCTCTGAATGATTCTGCATCAGCCGCGACTTCAAACATAAATGTATATTCATCAGCTTCAACATCATAAGCGTGAGTGTAAGATTTTTCATCTATGTTACCTTGAGCCCAATCAAAATATTCTGATGCTCTTTGGTGTCCTCCGCCTACTTTCACTCTAAAGACCTGTTTGGTTAACCATTTTAGTCTATAGTCGTCTATTGTTTGTTGTATCATAATTATTTTACCTTAAAGGATTTTGGAGGACCGAAGTCCTCCCTGTAATCTCCTTTTATTTATTATGCGACTGCATAGTTTTGTGCACCATCGGTAATCTGACGCACTGTTCTAATACTTGTTTCTTTCGCAATAATATATTCTTTTACCAATCCGCTTCGTACGATATCTTCAATTCCAAACTTAATTACGCTGAAACTGTCGACTCTATTTAAAACCTTCGTAAAACTTTGAAGGCCAGAAATATCATTTCGATGTCGGTTACTTGCTAAATCATCTTGAGCTGTGTCACCACAGAAGATAATTTTACTAGTTTCACCAACTCGAGTGATAATACTATCGAGCTCGTGGTACGTCATGCTTTGACATTCGTCTACAATAATAATTGAGTTATCGAATGTTAATCCTCTCACAAATGATGAAGTCATAAACCTAACTTGATTTTTTTGCTTTAAGATTTCCCAAGCATCTCCTCTTCCGAATAAATCATTTACGATATCAGAATAAGGCGTAGCATATACAGCTTCTTTTTGAGCTTGTGAACCTGGCATAAAACCTTGTTCTCTTGTTTGAACTGCAGAGCGTACAATTATTACTTGGTCATATTCATCTTTGTTCATAATATCATTTAATCCTAAGTAAAGTGCACACATTGTTTTACCAGTTCCTGCTGTGCCAACCGCAGCTATATTATAGCCATTTCGATAATCAGAAAATAATTCCGCCTGAGTATCTGTGATTGGTTGAATGGGACGCATACTAAACTTCCGGTCTAGTGTTCCATTCTTAGTAGCAGTTTTTCTTCTCTCCTTTTGCGAGATACGACGTTTGTTGGACATATACAATCTCCTTGTTGATGGAAGATAAATTTCTATTTCCAGTCATTTATCTTGTTTCCTGTGTAACTTTTGTTTTGTTTCATAGACGAAAGTATATCACGAAAACCTTGGTCGGGTTTCATTCGACCAAGTCTTGCGGCTTCAATCACGGGGGTTGTCGCAGTATGTATTTGTTGTATGTGAGGATTATCTTTGAGGTAAGATTCTCTATCCGAGAGTTTTAGAATTTTCTCGAAGGTTTCACCTGTGTCGGTGTTTTTAAATTCGTATGTTGGCATTAACTAACTATCCAATTTATCATAAGTTTATTTATTATGAGCCGGTCACCATTTCGTAAATTTCTTTCCAATTTTTTACTTTTGGAATGGAATCGTTTTGGTAATTAGCATTAAATAAATGTTCAATAAGTACTGACCTGAGTCCTAAGTCATAACCACATTCTGCATTCAGTGGTTTATCTTCGACCCAAATACAGCCACTATCTTTATAAGGTAGTAGGCCATCATCTTTGTCAGCTCCACAATCCAAACAAACTATCTTTTCAAACACAGCTGGTCCAAAAAGTTTTTCTAAGTTTTGTTGTCTCAGTTTTCCAGCATAATAATCAGTGCTTAAGCTGGTGATACAATGAAAAATAAATCCTTCATCGTGTAATCTTTTAACGTATTTGATTGCATCACGCAACCCTGGTAAAAATCCAATCCTTGCTGATTCATTGAATTGTCTTACCAATTTTCTACTTTCTTCTTTTGTTATACCGAAAGTTTCTGCTACATCGTAAACACCTTCTGTTGCAACTTCGTAGCCGTTTTCTGACATCCATTTATAGAATGCGTATTTCCAATCTAGTAGTACTCCATCGCAATCTACTAGTATTAATTTATCTGTTCTATGGTCCATAATTTATCCTTTTTCCTATTCATTATTATATATTGTAACATGTTTTAATGTAAATGTCAACCCTTATTTGAATAGGCCCTCAATGTTATATGTGTCAACATACTGGTCAATCTCAGGCTCACCAGTCCACTTTATTTCTCTATTATAGGGATTATATTGGTCACCAGAAAAGTAATCTTCGTAACAAACCAGTTCTCCTGGTACTCTTTTATAAATCTCTGCCATAACATAATAATTTTCAGATAATTCACGAACAAGAGATTTTATAGACATTGTTGTTTTGGAATGAAACACTGGGTCATCTGGGTCCATTATAGCTTTATATGGTTCTTTTGTTTTACCATAACTTCCACTATGCAATTGAACTAATCGTTGAGTATATTCAGCTTCTGTAGCTCTATGATGTCTAGCTGTATTTGTGATAAATCCTGTATGGCCAAATGAGCCATCACGTCGGACTGCTAACCAACTTTTAATTTGAGCTTTAAAATCACGACGATAAAGGTAATAAACTTTATCAGCATGTTCTAAAATAGTTTGTATTTGAAATGTATCGATGTTTGTTTTGCCTTTAATCGTTTTAGCAAAATGACTTGGCATAATTTTATAACATGCTTTTTCTTTACCAATTCTTAATACATCAAATATGTTCCAGTTGTTATTCTCTGAAGCTTTAAGCCAACCAATTGAATATGGTTTCTCATGCGAAAACAATTCACCCTTGTATGGTAAATTATATTCTTCTGCTTTTTTCAATGTGAAACTTGTGCTTCCTGTTCTAAAATTAGTCAGGATAACTACGTTATTGGTCATACTTATCTTTAAGTCTTTGCTTACGTTGGCTTTGCTTTCGCTTATTTTTACGTTTTTCGTTTTGACGGTTTTCTTTACTAGGGTTTATTCCCCACCCGTCACCTTTGCGATACTCTTTAAATCGCTTCGGCATTGCTGCATTCCTTCTATCGCATATCCATAGGAGAGGTGAAAAGGTCTGGGAAAGCTTCTTCTAAAGTAGCTTTAGTTAATCCTTTAACCTTTGTGTGAGATAGCATGTTATTAGCTAACAGTTCAGCATCTTCATTGTCAATAGCTTCTAAAAGACTAATAAACAACTCTTCTCGCTTTACTGCTTTCATGTCATCATAACCACCGCCTTTAAAGAATATTTTTAAACGTCTTGTTTCTCTATAAAGCATAGTTTTTGCTTCATCTTCAAATTCGTTTGGTTTCCAAGGTGGAGGGCTATCGGGTAAAAGAAACTCAATGGTTTCATCGTAAATTAAACGAAGTACATTACGAAAAGGTACGTTATCGTTTTGACGTAGCCATGCTACTTTATCTGCTTTTGTTTTCTTTTTAGGAAGTTCAGATAGAACCTCCGTCATTGATAATCTAATTGCCATTTTAAAAATCCTGTATATCTGTAATCAAGTTTTTCAACTTTTTCTTAACAAAGAAGTTAAAGAGATGTTCGCGACCAACTTCTTTTGCATTATTAAATTGCTCAAGAATCTCATCTTTGAAATTTTGAGGAACCAAGCTCAGGTCTATCATTTGCTTGTTTCTGTTTAAACGCAGTTTTGTTTCTTCGTCCATTGTTTCTGGCTCAGTTAAAAACTGTGTAATTCTTTTCTTAGTCATTGGTCTTTGTCTTTCACCAACAGCTAAGCAATTGTCAGCACTTAGTATATTAGGGATGCCATCTCCAACATCACCTTTTAGAATGTGCTCTTCCAAATATTTATCAGGATCGTTATGTCTTACCCATTTCTTTAGAACGGGATTATATTGGTCCACGTTACCATAAGTTTGTAATTGAATGAAGTCTTTGTCACCAGAGAGTACTAATATCTTTTCAGCACCAGTATTCATTACTGTACCATGTTCATGTACAAGAGTAGCAATAATATCGTCTGCCTCACATCGCTCTATACTAATAACTTTGTAAGGAAAAAATTCTTCAATCTCTGCTCTAATACCATGGATAACTTCAAAGAGTTTATTCCAATCCATATCAGAAGCATCACGACCTTTTTTACGATTAGCTTTATAGTAGGGGAAGTAGTCTCGTCTCCAAACGTTTGGGTTATCGCAACAGAGTACAATTTCGCCATACTCTTTGTGAAACTTTTTACGATTGAAACGAACTGAGTTTAAGAACATGTGACGAATAAGATTTTCGTCTGGTTCCACGTTGTGATGATTTCCTATACTTGCGAATAGTGAAGCCATCATTACTTGATTGTAGTCTAGTAATATCATATTTTATCCATAATTTAATTTAAGTGAGGTATATTATATCACACTTCGTCGTCGTTGTCAACCCCTAAGTCTGTTAGATTGGTCTTTAAACCACCAACAGTATGAGCTCCATCCGACTCAAGTACTACTACATTAGTTGAAGCAAACTCTTGAAGTGGATGTTCCACTCCTAATGTTTGCAAATGTAGAGCTTTGATCGCTTCAAATATTAGAATCATATTAGGAAAATACTTTTCCATATCTGAATCGAAATCACAATTAGCACGGGCCATTTCGTGTAGTACATTTTCCCATATAATTTCTGCTAAATCATTTGCATAATTTTCTTTATATGCAGAAATCTTTTCACCAACTTCAGCTGCCGTCATCGGCGGGTCTGAAATCAGTCTTGGAAATTGTACAACGTTATCTTTGTCCGCCATTTGTTAAGTTCCTTAAAATTGTGTTCCACATTACTTGGAATGACTGAACACTGTTTCTTGCTAGATTGAATCTATCAGAATATGTAAAACCATGGAAATAGTTTTCATTCTGCTTCATGCTTTCTAGCACTTGTCTTACTACAGAAAACGCATAGTTGGCGTGAACTTGTGGGTCCTCGTTCCAATCATACATAATTGTAGCGTTTTGTGCTGTTTCAGGTAATGCACCATAATTTGGGTGGATACAAATAACCTGACTTTTAATTGCTTCAATAAGTGCAATACAGCTGGTTTCTTTCCAAACATTTGGATATAAGAAAATATGAGCATCATCAAGAGCTTCTAAAACTTCTTCGTTAGATTTAACTCCGTGATATGTCATATTTGGATGTGCTTCAATTGTTGCAAATAAACCTTTATAAGCTTCATTGCGTTGTTCCCATCCATAAATTTCAAAACCAGAATAAACATCTAAATGAATGTTATCGTATTGCTTACTTAATGCATCAAAGATTGGTACTAATAATTCCAATCCACGATGTGGTGTTGTATGGTAGATAAACTTAATTGTATCTAATGGCTTTTCTTTTGGAGCAAATTGTTTTTCAATTGCATTATAGATAACAGTACATTTACTATAAGGCATACCAAATCTTACAATGTATTGGTCACGTTGCCATGCTGATACAAAAACAAAATGGTCAAACTTTTCCCAACCACCATCTGCAAGAATCTTATTCTCTGGGTCTTCAGCTAAGTCGTGGCACCATAGGATATTTAATACATCATCTTTAAGTTCACGAGGTCTGCTTAAATGAACAGCTACCTTATCTTGTAAATCTTTATCTACGAGGTCAACAAAACGTTGCCTCATCATTTCAGTTCCGCCTTTTGCGTTGGCAGATTGTTCGGAGTTAATTACTTCTCCTTTATACACGCAACTCATTTGTACTCTCCAGTTTAGCATTCACTGATTCTTTTAAAGAACCTGCATAATCTCTTAATGTGTTAATTGTAGTGTGAATGTGACCAGTTGCTGTTGGTCTTAATTGCTTTTCTAAATCGCTAATCACAATTTGTACTGCACACAGTTTTTCTAAATCATTCATATTTCGCTTCCTCATAAATGTTGTCTAATGATTTTTGTGACCCTTTCTTTTCCCACCAATCTGTTAAAAATTCGTATGAGTAAATTGCAGAGTCTGCTTGTTTGTTATAATAATATATATTCTTTGAACGGAAGTCGATTACATTCTGGTTAAACAATGGGAATGTATACACTGGTCCAAATCCATGCATCACATTGTTTTCAAATGATGGTGCAGCACCTAGTGGCATTTTATAATGTATTGCAATTGCACTATTGTTTTCCGTTTCAATAAAATAATAATCAATAATCTTTTTTGCATATTCACGCTTTAACGCATATGCTTGTAAGCCATGGTCCCATAAATTACGACGACGAAGCATCATTGGTGGATATTCTGTATCTTTATCATAAGGATACTCAAATACATTACACAGATGTAATGCTCCCCACTCTGCTTTGATTCCTTCAATGAATTCCATTAAAGTAAAGTTCCAATGCTTTACAGGTTCAAAGTCTACATCATCTTCAAAAAATAAACCAATTTCTTCGTCGGTGTTTTCGTACCACCATTTAATAGTTAGCAAGTGAGAAGATGTAACACCTTTAGTCATTATTTCTAATAACTTAGGGTCTCCTATAAACTTAATAGAATCTTTATTGTATCTTTCGTAAACATGCACATGGATATCAGAACAACCAAGTTTACTAAACTCAGATTCTGTATATGCTTTACGATCGGGACAATCAATCAGATTGATTATGTTCGGCTTCGGTATCTGTTGTAATTTGTTCAAAGTTATAACTTTCTTTCAATTCATTGTAAATGTCAGTTAGAATACTATGAAAGTTTCTGACTGAACCATTGTTGTGCACACGATATGTGTCGATATTCATTTCTTCTTTAAGAACATAAGCACTATCTATTTCTGTTGGATAATTGATAGTATATTCTTTAACAAGATTACCGTTAAAGTATCTGCGACTATCTGAAGAATAGTCATGGCCATCACGTGTAATTTGAACAATGACAATATTTTCTCTACCGACTCTTTCGATGAGTGGTTCAAGTTCTTCTACAAATCCGCCATCTGCTACAGCGTAATGTATTCCATCTTCAATTTCTTCTGCAACCAATTTACCAAAGTAATCTAAACCTTTTTTTGGTTTCATAACATTTTCAGAAACGTGTATCATTGCTTCTCTACGAGAGTGATCGCCAAGAGCATGTTCTACCACTTCTTTTTGTTCACGGTCATTATAACCTTGCATAAACCATTTCTTATCAACTCCAAAGAACTCTATTGTTTCTTTGAACAATTGATGTTTAAAACTTAATGCTTCAAAGCCAAACATCTCTTTATATAAAGATGCAGCTTCGTCTTTGCCACTAGCTGGTGGTCCGTTAAATATTACTATCATTATTGCTTCCGTTAAAATGTTCAAATTTTGCGATGAAGTAAGCATCAACAATATCTGAAATTGGATTATATCCCTTTATTATATCAAGTTTGACACGAATGTCAACCCCTGTTTCTTCTTTAAAAGAATCCAACATCATGTCTTTGTTTGCATTACCTTTACCTGTTGCAAACTTTTTAATTTCTGTAGGAGCAGGAACGCTATAAGGTATTCCTTGCTTCCATAATTTGTATTTTAAGAGTCCACAGTTTTCTGCGATTTGGAAGACTCTTCCGACTGCCCCAAAGGCATATCCTTCAATAGCAACTCTACTACATCCGGCGGCAGATATCCACTGTAAACTCCACTCGGCCAAATTGTTGAAGCGCTCACAGTCTTCGCTCCATTCTGGATAAACTGAACAATTATAGTTTTCAGCTTCTCTAATTTTTTTCTCATTTGGTACCATGTAATAAAATTTGCAATTCTCGTATTTCCATTCTTCACCTGAATGCACACAAACTGCTGGACTTGTTAAACTGTAATCTACTCCCGCAACGACCATAATATACTCCTCATTAAAGGATTATTTATATTAGTCGGCACGATAAAATATGTGAGAACCTATAGTTCCTACTTGTTGTAATGTTGGGGCCCAATAAGGTTCTATCCAATCTGCATGATAATGAGTAGCACTTTCTGTTAACCCTCGATGTTTACCATTCTTAATTATCTGTGAAGAAATTAAAACAGCTTCATTCCAAGAGTCAGCATCTAAAGGTGTGTCATTTTTACCATCGCAATACCAACTGAACTGACAACGATTACGCACAGGTACGAGTTGACTAGAGTCTTTCCAAGAGGGTTTATGGTCTCCCTGGTATATTACACCACATATTGTTTTAGGGTATCTATCGTCTCGTACTCTATTTAGAACGACATCAGCTACTGCAAATTTACCTGCTAAACTATCTGAACGAGCTTCGTGGTAAATGTTTAGAGCCATACAATGTTCATCTTGAGATATGACATAATCATAATCAATACCTGGTTGTGCTTTTAAATCATAAGCAAAACCCATTACGAGCATTAGAAAAACTGTTATCCATAAAGGCATAAAGTTCTTATCAAAATTACTTAGTTTCATACTTTGTTAAGATAAGCAGAGAGTAGCTCATCGCCTGAAAGTTTGTTACCAAAAATGTGAATCAGTTTACCGTTTTGAAATCTTTCAATACGACCATCTGGATAAGAAATATCTTGTACCATTCCATTATCGAAATGAATACGAGTCTCGTCAGTTTCATACCACATACTTTTTAAACTGTGCATATGCAATCCTGTGGATTTTTGGTTCCATTCTTCTGCTTCAATTGCTTTAGCAAATTTGTCTACCATTTCGGTGTATTCAGTCATCATCATTCTCTCCATGTATTTCTTTATTTAAATCTTCAAGTGCTTTTTCAAGGTCTTTTAAGTGAGGATATCTTGTATATGCAGGATGTGCATACTTTCCAATATCTTCTTTAGTAATTGGTTCAACTTTTTTCTTAAAGATTCTATCCCAATTATCATCAATCTTTTTCTTATCTTCTTTTCTTCTGCTTGAGCCTTTGCCACCATGCCACTTACTCATAACGTTCCCAACTGACTCATTGCTTTA
>Ga0181390_1000052_pt1 | contig 39997 bp, 40 predicted proteins | sample 13SPOviralmetaG_FD_130085 | JGI IMG/M metagenome (GOLD analysis project Ga0181390, IMG submission 130085) | Marine viral communities from the oligotrophic San Pedro Time Series (SPOT) site, San Pedro Channel, CA, USA - 13 SPOT_SRF_2010-07-21 | ecosystem: Environmental > Aquatic > Marine > Strait...
CAAGTTGGTTGTGTTAAAGTTTTTCATATTTTCCTTAAACTCCTGGCTAAGACACTGATTCTGTGGTTTAAAAAAATGTTAGCGAGATTGAGTTAAGAATAAATATACAACGACTTGGCGGGTGCGAGCCAAGTTATTTGGCATACTTTCGTGCTGTGTTTATGCCAGCAAAGTCTAGTTTCAAAGCTAAGTTTGCGAGTGCGTCGGAGTAATTTATAAACACATCGGTCATAAATTTCTTTGCACTCACAGACCTGTGACCACGTTCGTCACGAAAGATGTCAATGTAATCGTGGCCTTCAAGTTCGGATATAAGTGTGTCGATTGTGTTGCGAGTAGCGCCAAGTTCCTTGGCGGCGTCGCTTGGCAGTAAGGGGCTGTCGTCCATGTCGGCTCTTACGCAGAGCAAGCAAAACATTCTTCGGAATTGAGTAGACATGCAGTAGTCTATAAGTTTCGATTCTTCTGGCGTCGACCCTTCATAGACGTCACCAAGCCCTTGTCTAACTTCTAGGTCGATCAAGCGCCTTGCATATAGTCTATTCAGTCTTAGCATGATATAACATAGCTAACATGAATTTGCCCATAAGCAACAGTTAAGTTTGCTCGGCGGGTACGGGCAGACAAAGTACGCGGAGTGGAGAAGAATTCTTTATGGCACCGATGTTAAATTCAAGGGCTGCTTCGAGGCACTTGTCTTTATTTATTTCAACAGGTGACTGTGCCATGGAGTAAGCGTTTGGGCCGTTTACTATAAAGAGAACCATGAGCACTTTCATGGGTCATTGCCGCAAACGCTTGTGAATGTCTCATTGTGGATGAGGATGTCAGTTAAAAGCTTGCGGTCCTCGTGCCTGAGCATGTCAACAACGACCTCGTCCTCGAAGTACATGGGGCTTGATATGTCACAGTAACTATTTCCGCTTATCTTTGCGCACCCACTGAGTAGCACGCTCGACAAGATAAGGGTCGTCAAGTGAATTGATTTCATCGGTGACCTCCTTGTGTGTCTTGAGGTTGTTGAGGCGGTCTTCGTCTAGCTTCCGCTTTACTTTGTCTTGTCCTCGCATGATGCCTGCGGAGTAGATGCCGAGCAGTCCAAGTACAAAACCTGATGCGATTAGTGCGTAGAGTTGTAGTCGTGCCATTTAACGCCACCCATTTGCCCATGCAGTAAGTCTCTCCTTCATAATGTAAATCGCCAGCAGTACCGTAAGGCCCGCGAAAGCAAGTACGATGTACTGTGCCGTACTATCGAGACGGGAGAGAGATGTGACCGTTGTGCCTGCGGACGCCGCAATGGTTGCGGCGGAAGCCTTGACGGTCTTTGATTGTGTTGGTTTGGATCGTTCAGGTTGCGTACGGTTGCGTGCAACCTCTTCGCCAGCGAGCCACTTTTGTACGCGAAATCCTGGGCAGGCTTTTGTTGATACGCGGTTGTGTCCGATGATCTTATCGTTCTTGATTGCGTACTTCTCTTGTAGCTGCTTGATTGTCTCGTAAAGTTTTGCAAGCTGGGGAGCAGTGAAGTGGTCAGAGGCGATGTCGTCTGCGTCCGAACCGAAGCCTCCCACGAGGGCGATACCGATGTTGGAGTTGTGTCCCTTGGCGTGCGCGCCTGTCGTGCCTAGTGCGCGGCCTTCTGCGATCTCGCCGTTACGCCCGATGACCAGATGATAGCCGATTGTGCGGAACGATCTCTCTTTGTGCCACTTGGTAATCTCTTCGACCTGCCTGCCGATGCTATCGTCTGCCATCCAGTCGGGACGTGTGGCAGTGCAGTGTACGATAATGCCTGTGTGTTTGACTGTCATAGTTTAAACTCTCGCTGTATGCTCTCGGTCTCGTCTTCAGCAATGAAGCGAGTAGGTGTAATCTTAAATGTGACGGGGGGTTTGTCGTCCCACGTACGAGCGATACACTTCTGAATGTCGAGGGCCACGAAGATGTAGATGCCTTCGTACGGCTCTTTCCTGTCTATCTTGAAGTTGTAGATTAGGCTTCTGCCCTTGTGATCCTTCCGCTGGATCGCACGTCGAGCAGACTTAACTTGTACGCGCTTGATAGATTGGTCGGGGGCGCGAACCCAGAGGTCGTCGTGGGGTAGGTCTACGTGGCTTACACGTAGTCCCATGCGTTCTAATATATATGCTGCGTAAAATTCAGCAGCGCGTCCCGAATAGATAGAAAGTTGGCTGGGCAATCATCTGTTTCGCAGAAGTGTTTCCAAGTGAGTGATGGTGGCTTTTGCTGCTGAAAGGTCTGAGCGTAATTCCGCGATCTCCTTTAATAGTTCCTCGATCTGGATTGTCTTGTCGTCCAGTTTGTCAGCCAACCTGTCTACTTGTGTCTTTAAAGTTGTTTGATACTCGGCATTGGCGTCGCGTCGTTGTTTCTCTCGCATTGATATGAAAGACCAGAAGCCCGCAGAGCCGACGAGGGCCACAGCGATGGTAATAATATGTTCGATCCCCACCACGTCAGTTCCTTATGTTGGCTGAGATCAAGATACTTATGTTCGACAAGTTCGTCATCCCTAATACCTAGAGCAGCGGCGAAGCCCCAGCGTAGCCGCAACCATTACCATTTGCCCAAATATAATCCGATAAAGTACGCAATCCCTACGGCCACCAATACTCCCAGCAACCCTGCGCCAGTCATGCCTAGAGTATTCATAAGTTCTTGACGTTCTTTCTCGCGTTTCTTTTTTGCAGCGGCACGCGCGACGCGTGCTTCGTTTTGATAGGCTTGCCACCTGTCCCACGTTCCTGGTTTTGCGTACAAGCGGCAAAAACTTTCGAGTTCTTTTCGCTGTTCGGTGATCTTCTCTAGCTGCTGGAAGCATTCCCAATCGCCTTCTTCCCCGCCAGTTATGGCGGTCATAGCAGAATTTTTTTTCTTCTTTACCTGCTCTTTAAGCTCTTCTTCGGCAGCAAGAAACTTACCGACTTGGCCTACCATGTCAGTGACTTCGCGTCCGTTTTCTAGGCACTTCCTAATGACGGAGTAGGCCGCATTTGCAGCCGCAATGGTTTCCAAGATGGCGATTGTAGCTACCCTCATATCTGCGTACGAAGATGAAGGTGATGTTGAGCGTCAGTGTTTTCTTATTATATCTCACTTGATTGTTCAGTGTCGTCCCTTGCGGGGTGACCAAGCGCACGCAGGTACGCAATGTAAAACTCCGTCCAGTCCGACAAGCGCATGACCACAAGACTGTCTTCAATCTTCTCTTGGTTCTTGCGAGTAATAACGACTGGAAACTCTTCACTCCTTGTCGCTAAAATATTTCTTTCAGCTTGGCGTACTGCATCACGGAAGTTAAGGCGCTCCACCCTCTTAGCCTCTATGAAAACTTGTGGCGTACCGAGTATGTCTGCGCCGCCAGCATGTAGGCCGACCTTGCCGCCACCACTCAAAGGTGCGCGTTGGCATTGATCTGCGCCGAAGATGTGTTTGTTAAAGTATTTGGCTAAGTCGTTCTCGTACTTGTCGCCTTTAGCCTTTTGAGGATTACCCATCATATTCTTCCCACATATAATCAGCAGCCGCCTCACGCTCGTGACACGGCGTACATCTGTATTGATTGATTGGACGTGACTTTGTGCAGCCACATATCATACACGGTCGAGACCAGACCTTCGGCTTGGATCGGTAATGATACTTGGCACCAGGAAAGTACGCGAGTTCCATCTTCATCATAATCCGTTTGAGTGTGTCTACGCAGCATCCGAGTTGGCGAGCTAAATGTGCGTTCGTGAATTTTGAATGGTTATCCTTCAGCCAATGCTCTTGCTCTGTAGACAGCGCAAATTTATTTGACATGCTGTCTCCGATGTTTGTCTATGCGCAACACATATCATGGCAACAACTTTTTTACAACTAAGGGTGTTGACTTTTCTGACAAAGACGATAAAATCGCAAGCGACTTGCAAGCGAAGGTAAGCGAGTTCGCCCCAACGGGACGTTGGGTCGAATGAGCGAGACAAGCGGTTAAGCAAAGGCGGGCAGCGATTTTATCGAAATCGGTACGCAAAAAAGTACGCAAAAAAAGTTTGTTCAAAGAGGTTCAAAGTGGTTGTGCAATAGTTGTCTATGCGCTACATTTAAAGGGCAGAACAATCCTCCCTGTTCTGCCTCTCCCAAGAGAAGCTTGTTCTCCTCACAAAGACAGCTCCTTCACTAAGCCCCGCTGGTAGCGGGGCTTTTTTTATGAGTTGGCTTTTGCGTTTGAGACGTGGCTTTCTATATGCTCGCGCCTCAAGTGCTTAGTCCAGTCAGAAACCACACTGACAGGCTTGCCCACTTTGTTAGCTATCTCCGCATCAGACAGAGGTGGCATTTGTACCCCCTCGCTATTCGTCCATGGCTGCGCTGCTTTTATAGCACGTTGCTTTGCTGTGCTTTCGGACACGACACGTACATTCTCTGTGTTCTCGTCCTCCAAAAATGCGATGTACATAACTGGCTCATGTGCGTCGCTCCACTCACGAACTTTCCCATATCGAAGCTCCATGCAAACTTGTAAGCGTTCTGTTGGCGTGCGGACTGGTGCAGTGCCAAGCATTGTGTGCGGCGTTCTCGGTATGTCACCGTCATAGATGCCAGCCTTAACGTCTGCTGTCTCTTTGTCGGCGTACACTTGCGTCACCTTTATCTGCGTCTCCAGTACCGTCAACTGGTTTGAGCTTCCCGCCTCCCGACCAGACCGACCACCATCTGCGGGCTTGTTGGAATGGTGTACAAGTATGACAGTCATCCCCGCATTACGAAGTGTAAGGGCAAGCTTGTTGATGTTGCCCCACTCTTCTGCGCTGTTCTCTTGCAGCCCAGACCAAGCCGTACGGATCGTGTCGATTACAACAATCTCTGGCTTGTTAAAATTGATCCAGCTTTGCAGGTTGTTGATGCCAGCGTCTTCTTTAAGGTTCATCATTCTATCGTCGATGAACGGCGTCCATATCATAAAGCGCCCCTCTGCGTCACCGAACGAGCGACGCGATCTAGTAAGAAACTTTGATATGTTCTGCTTGCTGTTCTCAAAGTCCAAGTAAAGAACACGTGGCTTCTTGCGTATGTCGAACGGTCCGAACGATGGCGCACCTGCTGCCGCTGCATATAGTAGGTGACGGATGAACATCGACTTACCGTGTCCAGAGTAGCCATGGACCTGCATGATCGTACCCGTATCAGGGATGATCGGGTCGACAAAGTATTTTATATTGCTCGCTTCCTCGGCAAGACGGTCAGCATCAAATGTTGTGATCGGCTTGAATCCGCTCGCCTCTGGCTTCTGTTCTTCGAGCTTCGGCTTATTCTCTTCCTTTGCGTACGCATGGTCGATCACGCTTTGAAACTCTTGCTTGTTGACTTTATGAGGATCGTGGAAGAACTCGGAAACGTATTCGATCATAGCTGTCTCGCAGCTTTCCCTCGTATGTCCCTGCGCCGCGTACTCTCCCGCCAAGCTTACGAGCATCTGATGTCGGTTGTCTCCAACGCCAGCCATAAGTTTTCGGCCCATCTTCTCGACAAGGTCTCTAGTCGTTTCAACAACACCACGCTTTATTTGGATGTGAGTGAGCGAAAGATTACCAAACTTAAAGTCATCGAATGAAACTACGTTGCTCGGCTTCTGCGTGCCGTAGTTATTGACGGGATAATCTGGCACGTCATCCCAGTCAGACCCACTTAATCGCGTATAGTTTGGCGTAGGTGGAACAAGTGCGATGCCCTTGTGGGCCTTGCGATCCAATCCCTTTACAACATCTCTGGGCCACTCGACACCGTCAGCGTTGCTCCACGTCAGCGTCTTTATATGTCCCGCATTTTTGGGCCACTTGAAGTAGAAGTGTTTGCCTCGTTTGGTTTGGACAACCCAAGGCGTCTGTGTCAGCCCGACTTCCATTGCGTAAGCTTCCGCTTCCTCGTTGTCACAATCGACAACAAGGACGCCAGAAAGTTCACCTGTTACAATCCCAACGTAACTGTTCGGGAATGCTTCCCACCATTGGATTACTTGTTCTTCGGTTGGGAATTTCCCTTCGTCATAAAGTTCTCCCCACTTTACGACTGGCCTCTTTTCGTTTGGATGGATTGGGACAACCCACCAACCTTCATCCAGCATCTCCAGTGCTGTGTTCAGATACTCGCTCACTGTTTTCTCCCGTGAAATATTGATCGAAGCTAACCGCTGGGAATGCTTCTTTGATTTGTGATAGATAAGCAGAAGAAACACTGCCACGTCTGGCCCAGCCGTACGGAACAGACCGTCCAGTATTCAGACGACGTGACACCTCCCTTGCGCCTCCCAAGTCATTTATCAAACTTTCGATGTCAAAGGTCATGTGTTTTTCCTCTTGTAATGGTGTTGCTTATACGCTAAACACAACTAATCAACAACCCTTAAACGTCAAGGATCAACCATCATGGAAGAAATTATATTTGGCGACAGCTATATAAAGCTATCCCCAGAGGTTCGGCTCAAAGAGGAAAGGTTGAAGGACTTAGGCTCGAAATATGTCGAGGCCGAGGCCAAGTTTCAACACTTTAAGGATACGCTCGCCTATATAAAAGAGAGTATCTTGGCTGAACTTCCCGAAGAACCTGCCGAACACACTCTTGGACTAGAGGACGGACGCACGATGATCGTTCGTATTCCAGAGAAGTGGTCTTGGGATAAGAAGCGTCTCAAAGATATTTACGACAGCACAGCAACACCAGAGTGCGTCAACACAAGCTTCACCGTAGACCGCAAAAAATTCGAGGCCGCACCAGAAGAGGTGCGCAACGTTTTAGCTGAAGCGTTGACCATCGAATGCGGAGCAGCAACCATCAAGGTATCATAATGAAAATACAGCCGTTAAAAACAAACGACGTTTCTGTAAAGGGATCGTCAAAGGTTCTGGTGTATGCACACCATGGAGCAGGGAAGACAACACAAGCAGCCCACTACCACGACAAGTTCGGCAAGGGTCTTGTGATTAGTGGAGAGAGTGGTCTTTCGTCTATCGCAGACAAGGAGATTGATTATCTCCCTTTCACAACTTTTGATCGCCCTGCCAAGAACGGGTATTCGTTCAAAGACATTGTCGGATACGTCAGTTCGGAAGACTTTAAGTCCGAGGGTTACAAGTGGATTTGCATAGACAGTGCCACCGAACTTTCACAGCGTTGCTTTGCTGATGTCGAGGCAGAGTTAAGTGGGTCAAGTAATGGGTTTGAGAAGTGGGGCTTGTACGAACGCAAGATCACTGCCGCATTGAAGTGGGTGCGCGACCTACCGATGCACGTACTAATCACATCGCTTGCGGCAGAAGAGACTGACGACAATGGCGTCGTCAACTTCTGGCCCATGCTTGTACAAAAGAAGGTACAGAAACTTGTACCTGCTTTGTATGACCATGTGTTCTGCTTAGTGCGCAAGACAACAGACAACAACGGCAAGATGGACGTACGCCGTTACATAATCACCGAGCAAGTTCATGGATGGCATGGCAAGTCTCGTGATCCCCACCGTCGCCTTCAAGCTATTGAGAATACAGACGACGTAACCGCACTCTTGGAGCGTATCTACATGACCGAACAAGAGTATAACAAATACCTATCGAAAGGACCAACAGACGATGTTTAATGGTTTTGCAAACATTGACCTATCAACCCTCAAAGATGACCGCCAAGCTATGTTAGATGTCGGCAAGCATGAGGTCACTATAAACGACGCAAAGGTTGAGGCGAACGAAGCTAAAGGCACGCACCAGCTAGTTTTGAATTACGAAAATAGCGATGGTGCAATACGCCAGTGGATTTATCTTAACCACCCAGCAAGCGAAAAGGCTACTGAGATTGGCTTACTGCAAGTCAAGAAGTTGCTTATTGCAATCGGTCACGATGGTGAAAGCACACCCGACGATGTCTCGTACTTGCGAGGCAAGAAGGTTGGCATCAATGTAATTAACGACGAGTACAACGGTACGGTGCGCAAGAAGGTCAACTATCACTTCCCTGTGAAGGTTGAGGCTAGCACGAAGATCGACGACGAGATACCATTTTAAAATGCACCCAGTTCATCCGAAGGTTGCCAGCGTCCTTGAGAAGATAGACGAGGGCTACGCACAAGAGGTTCGAGGGGGAGCTAGGCAGTATATCGGCGCAAGCATGGCTGGCACCGACTGCATAGCACAACTCGCATTGTCTTTGCGTGGCTTCCCAGACACATCTGTTGACCCGCAGTTGCAGAGAATTTTCTTTGCTGGTCACAAGATAGAAGACTGGGTTGTCTACGATCTTAGGAAGCGAGCCGACCTTCGGGTGTGGGAAAAGGACGACATGACTGGACGCCAACACAGGCGTGAATGGTTGAACGGTCACGTCGTTTGCAACGCCGATGGGATCGTCGATTTCGAAGATGGTACGGGCCAAGCAATTCTTGAGGTCAAGTCGATGAACGACAACAACTTCAAGAACTTTAAGAGAAATGGTGTGAAGAGTTCGCATCGCAAGTATTATCGTCAGATGACGATGATGATGGCGATGTTCGGGATCGAGCAAGCTTTTTTCATATCGTACAACAAAAATACAAGTGAATATCACGCTCAACTTGTTCCTTTTGACCAAGAGGAATGGGACGAAATGTACGTTAAGATACAAGCAGCACTCGATGGACAGGCGGGGCGCGTAGCTTCTGACCCTAATGATTGGCGATGTAAGTCGTGTTTCAAAAGGGAAAGCTGTTGGAGCCACGAGGCAAACGTGGCCCCCGCCTGTCACTTCTGCAAACACTCTTTCGCAAACAAAAACGGTGGATGGACGTGCAAGCTGACCAATAAAGAAGTTAGCCGCACATGCGACAAGTACGAACAATTCCGACCAGAGCCAAAGGTTTAGAGATGACGGTTTCTAAAAGCACACTAGACGCACTGAAAGAAGTGCGTACTAGCATTATAAAAAAAGAAGCAGAGATTGAAAGCGTTGCTGAAAGGCTGGAAGACTTGAACGATAAGACTGGCGACGACGCGCATAGAGCGCGTACAAAATTGCGCCACGAGCGTGAGCGTCTTGTCGACATGAAGTGCCGAGCAGCGGAACTTGAAGTGGACGCTATTGAGATGGGGTACGCGAGGTTCACCGTAAATGGATAAGCTACGTGATGTGCCTCTAGTAGAAGCAATGCGCCTTATAAACGAAGACCGCAACCAAGATTACGGCGAGCCGTACGAGAACTTTCGCGACATAGCTGAGATGCTTACGGTGATGCTTAGACCAATTCTAAAGGATGGGACGAAAGTTCAATGCCATCACGTTAGTATGATGATGATAGCTGTAAAGTTATCGCGCATGACAACAAGCCCATTAAAGCTCGATAGCTGGGTAGACATAGCTGGTTATATCGGCGCGGGTTGGGAAGCGACAGAAATGGAGCAAGAACATGACGCCACAAAGGAACGAAGTTGACGTAAGTCTTGACCTTATTTTTAAGGCGATCAAGCAGTCAAACACCGCAGAGACAAGAGCGATCTTATCTCGTGCGGTTTTTTTCTTGAAGCAGCAACAGTCGAAGATGGACGAGGTTCCGATTGAACAAATCGACCCTCGCCCTTTTGATTAGTTACTAGCTTTTCCAGCGAGCGTATCAACAATCGTCTCGCGCACACTGCTTGTCTGACCGATAAGTGGTACACGGCTAACGATCTCGCGTACTGCTGCGCGTGGCTTGCCGTTTGACCCCTCACCCATGATAGCATTCCCACCAGCTTGCGCACCGCCAGCCAGTATTGTTTGTGCATCATGCAGTATGCCGAGCGATGGTCCGAGTAGCATTTCAGTAATGCGTTGCGCACCGTACGCACCATTGTCTAGCTGGGATGCGGTGTCGTACATAAGTGATCCGATTAAACCAAGGCCACCCATTTGCATGAGGCCATCACGATACCAACCAAGTGCCATTGCTACGCCTTCATCGTCGCTGATGCCGTAATCTTTCAAGAACTCAAGGCGTCTGTCGCGTACTGCGAACTCTCTGTTCTCTTCGCCGCCGCGACCTTGAACCACGTCCTTTGCACCAACAACGGCAGCACCAACAACTGGTGCGCCAGCAAAGTACATTAGAGGCATGAAGTTCTTGTGATCCTTTGCCTCTTTGTAAACGGTGTAACCCATACGCGTCATCATCAATGGGAACGACTTCAACTGGAAGATCATCTGTCCGATTGGTGACTGCGCCCACAGTGGAATGTCTAATGGGTTTGGCGTGAAGATGGTTTCGTTTGCGAACCTGTGCATTGCACCTGCAACTTGGTAGTACATCTGATCTACGTCAGCAGAAGAGCCGCTGCGCAAGATGCGCTCGATGTTCATTCCTGGTTGTTTGTACAAATCACCAAGGCCGTACTCGTCGAGAACACGGCGAGATTGTCGACCAGCCTTCGTGTTCGGCTTGCGTACTGCTATCTCCTGTTGTGACTTGAACCACTCGTAAGATACCGCTGCCGATATATCACGCATTGTGTTTGTCCAGTCAGTCAACCCGATTGCTGTAAAGAAACCAGCAGAGAAGCGTGTTGTGTCCATACCGAACGCTCGTGACATACGCTCTTGCACAATGTTCTGCGTAGATGCGCCGACGTTGCGGATCATTTCGCGATACGCTGGGCCTACATCTGGATCGACCATCCACTTACGGTACGCTTCTGTTGATGAACGCAGACTGCCACTTCTAATAAGAGGCAAGACAACGTCACCCAGTGACGACAGTGTCACGAACGGTAGGAGCGTCACGCTGTTGAATGAGCGCAGCCAAGACGATGGCTTCTCAAGATGCTTCTCAAAGCTTGCATTGTACACAGGCTTGCGAGCAACAGCCTTGAACAAGTTGTCAGCCTCTTCAACCATGTGTGACTGAGGCATGTAGCTTTGGTCTAGCCCTTTTGTATCTGTTAAAGCTTCTGCAATCGCACGTGCGCGGAACGAAAAGTTCTTACGCATTTGGTCAGCACCAGAACTCAAGCTGTCTGGCTCAACCATGGACATGATGTCCTCGTAGATTTCATCTACTGATGCACCGTCATGTGCTTTCTGCGCCAACTCTTTTGCTTTTTTTTCTCCGATTATCTGACCCTCTGGTCCACCCTTCTGGATGGGTGCCATGAATACAGCTGACTGGAAGATAGCATGTGCGCCTTCGCCAGCGACCTCGTCTTGTGTATTGGATGGGTCGATGAACAGCTTGTAGTCCTTGCGCAAAACCTTGTTTGATCGCAGCAATCTTGAGACAGCATCAGTGCCGCCATTCATAACAGCAAGATAATCGTAGTAGCCGAAACCGCCTACCCCAAATCTGTCCGCTATGTCGATGCGTTGTTCAACGCTGTCTGCGTACTTGGCACCAATAACCATAAGGTCGTTTTCAAGGAACTTGCTTAGATCGTTCGATGGGTCGCGCATGTTTGTGAACTGCGCTGCCCAGCCTTCGTCTAGGCGGATTAGACGCTGGTAATCCACATGGTCTACACCACGTTCTCCGCTTCGGTTGAATGAGTGGGCGTCTCCAACCCATACCCCGTCTTCGTGGATAAGGCGGTCAGCCACGCCCTCTGCTTTCAAGCGGGCTTGCTGCGGCTTGAGAACCGCACCGCGTTCTGCGTGTTCTGCTGTGAAGTACTTAGACAGGATGTCCACAAATCCTTCGCGGTCTGCTTCTATAAGATCGCGACGCCACACTTGAGGAACGTAGTTCTTACGAATGTTCCCAACGTCGTAGCCAGAAGACACAAGTCTGTCGCGAGCCTCTTTGAAATATGTACGCATGTACTCGTATATTTCGCGCTCTTGAGATGTAAGCTCTGGAACCCGTCCCTCATTGCGGAGCGCACCGAGAACTCTCAAGTGGCTACCGATAGGCATCTTGCGTGTGGGTGGTGGTATGCGCAGCATGGAACCGATGTTTTCGCCAACATTGTATGCGTACAACATTTCTCCAAGACCGTTTTGCAGCCAACGCTTCATCCCGTTTCCGCTGTCAGGTAGCTTAATAAGCATACGCTGTAGCGGCCCAAGGAATTGACCAGTACGCAAAGCGTAACGTTCGAAGTGGCCTGCGCCCGCGTCACTTGGCTCAAAGAACTCCGCGATGGATCGCATACCAGAGCGTGCTAGGCGTTGTGCGTTATTGCGTACAAGTCCGAACTTAGCTACCCGACGAATTTCACGTCCTTCGCTTGGTGTGATCTCCTTCTTGCGCTTCACTTTTGCTAGTATCTCCGTTGTCTTCTTCGGCATACCCGCGATTTCAAGTGCGGAGAGTGCATCTTCGAACGCCTGATCTCCGTTGTCGTTTGCAACCTCCATAGCATCAATCACATGTGGAACAACGTCGCTTGGCATGCTCTCATTGAAACCCATCTCTGGCTCGTCGAACAACGCTGCACGCATATCGCGTACATCTGTTTCGTTGAGCATTGTTTTCTGCCCATTGATGTTAATGCTTGTGAAACCCATGTCGCGCATTACAGACATTAACTTCTGCTCGCCGCCTGCTGCGTCTTGTAGAAGACTTAGCATTTCAGATGGCTTGTACGATCCGCGCATACCATCAAGGATTGCGGAGGATTGTGACATACCCACCGTAAGGTCGTCCGCTTCACGGATGGCGCGGGACAGAACTTTAATAATCCCATCAGATGGGATCATGTCTCTCTTAAAGTTCGCAGGCTTTGTATCCCTGATAAGAACTGGCGTAGACATGTACTTGTCAGGCACACCCATTTCAGCAAGCTCTAAACGAAGTGCTTGCTCTTCGTAATAAAGTTGCTGGATGCTGTTGCGGGAACCCTGCCGCGCGCGAAGCGTGTTAATGCTAGAGCGCACGTCACGTAGTTCGTCGAGTACGTCACGCACTTCGTCACTTACTTTGTTCATCGGTGTTCTGGATATTTTGTTAAGTGGTGTCGCGTCCACTCGTATACCAGAGCGCATTGCCCCTACATTACTTACATCCACAAAGTATGGAATAATGTCTCCATCTTTCACGAAGTCTTGCATCGCACGTATTGTATTTGGTGATGCTTGCTGGATGTAATCAGCAGCAAAGTCTTCAGCGAACTCGGCTGGCACGTCATCAATGAACTTGTTTTTTGGCGATGTTGGGTCAAAGCTAGATGTCTCTGACAACATGTTGCCGTATGTCATTAAGGGCGCAAAGTTTCTACGTGCGTTCGGCTTCGCAATAAGCCCGTTAAGAATATACGACACGCCCTCTCTCATTGAGGTACGGACGTCGTTAAGAACATCGAACATGTGTTCTTTTGCAAAGTCCTCGTCTACTGTATCGAGAACCGCAGCAGCTTTCTTGGGAACCTTTACCCCCGCATCTTCAGCTACTAAACGAGCCAATACTTCAGATGGGTCATAGCCAACTGCCCCTGCTGCACGTCTAAGTGTTTCTTTTTGCGAGGCTGGCAAGATGCTTGAATTGTAAACGTATCCGCCAACAGTTTCCAAAGAGTTCATAATGTCTTCAGACTTTGTAACTTCACCTGCAATTTTGCGTACGTCATTCCGAAGTTTTTTGAAACTTTCAGAGGTGACCTTGGGTGACACTTCTGCCCCGATGTACATAAGGCGGGAAGCGATCTTACGTGCAGTAGATTGTAGTTCGCTTGTGCGGTGGGTGATTGCACGCAAAGCATTTCTGGCAGTGTATGGAAGAGATGCGGGAATACTTGGGTCTTCGCCAATCTCTGCATCCATCATCTTCTCTGTTTCGATTGCCTTGAATACTAGGTTGTTAGTAACAGTGTTCTTCTCCCCGCGACGCTGCAACTCCCATTCGATTGCGCGTGCAAGGTCAGCAGAAAACGCAAGGATAGGTTCTTCGTTTGTAAGGTCTTTAGGCGCGTTGCGCGTCATTAGAATTGCTTTTGTGTAGTTCTGAATAAGCTCTGGCGTACGCATTGCCTTTACTTCGTTCGTGATCGTCTTGTCTGCGACAGGCGTTGCGTTTGGCATTGAGCGAACAAGCCCAATAATGTGGCTGCGAAGCTTCTTGGATTGTTTAGTCTCCGCGCCAGCGTTCAAGCTGCGCTCGTACGCTTCGATTGATGTGTTAATATCAAGCTCGTTTATGCGTACCTTTGGCGCGTCCTTCAGGTCTGGCGCTGCTGCTGTATCTTTGATCTTCTGGTTGTTCTTGATGTTGCGCCCAGTAGCGGCCCGCTTGCGCTTTGCTGCGTTTGCACGGCCCTTAACGCGCTTGAAGCGTTGTGCGCGTTTGATTGTTTCTACGCCATTAGGAAGAGCCTCGCGACGTGCAATCTCTGTTGATGTCGCTTTGAACTCTGGGATGTCTCCGCCTTCCACGTCTAGGTAGGCGTTGTTCATCGTCGCCTGCACCTCTTTGATGAACTCGTTTAAACCTTGCTTGTCAAAGATTTCAGTTATGCCGTCGTACACCTCTGGGCCAAAGCCAATTCCGTCGAAGTCTTCCCCGTCCTTGGTCTTGACGTCCATCTTGAACTTGCGTGTGACGCTTTCGATGGCCTGTGCTGCTTTTTTCATTTGCTTGTGATGACGACTAACAACTGCAAATGCGCCAGAGTACGGGCGGAGTGTCTCGTCGTTCTTGCGTGCGATAATTGCAGCTTCTTTCTTTGTGGTAGACATGCCACGAAGCTCTTTGGCAAAGTCCGCCAAGCGTTCGGCTGCTCGGTCTAAGTCTTTGTCCTCGTATGCTGCACGTGCTTCGTAGAATGAATTGCTCATTTCTGTGAAGCGGATGCGTATTGCTTTGCCTTTGTTTGTTGTTGGCTCGACTGGGTTCATAACGCTTACGCGCTCTGCCTGCACATCGTCGATGATTAACTTCTCGAAAAGCGGGACAAAGTCTTGGTCGATAATTTCTTTGCCCTGTATCTTTTGGATGAAGTGCTTGACGAGAGCGGTTACTTTTTCCCACAGACCTTTATCTGGCACAGAAAGCATATCGTACTTTTGTGTTATGAACAAAGCAAACTGGTTCGCGAAGTATTCGTTAAAGCTTTCTTGAAAATTTCCTGCTCCGATCAGGACTTCACCAGTTTTCGGATTAACAACCGTTGGAGACTTTTCGATTATGTCTAGGGCTGCATCTGGATACAGCACTCCGTTTTCATTGTAAAACTTCTCAAACAAATTCAAGAAGTCTATCCTTGTCTTGTTGTCTAAAGCATTAATCCACATCCAATGGCCCATCTCGTGCGCCAAAACAAATTCGGGATTAAGGACTGCATCGCCGCCACCAAGCGTCCTTGCCGCAAGACTGGTGTCTAACAAAATGGCGTTTGACTGAGCTTTGCTGAAAAATTGCGATGATGCATAATGAGCGTTCATACCTTCGGTTGCTAAAAAAGTAGGCGCGTCACCATCGTCGGGGATCACTGCTCGCAACATCTTTTCAAAGTTTGCTTTTGCTTTAGCTGGCGCACCTTTCCAGACAACATCTTTTATAAGACGAATGCTGTCTTCAAGGGTTGTACTGTTATAACGAATGCCATCAGGAACAAAAAAATCTGTTATGGAGAGGGCGTTCTTCACAATAGCCATACGATTCGCAAATGAAAGGTCTTTGTTTCTTACTTTTGCGTTGCTTCCAAAGTTTTGACGCGCATCGAAAGGTAGCGAGAACAACTTGTTGTTCAGTGCGTGTAAGTCATAAACAGTCAGTGAGTTGCTTTCGAATGCATCTTTCATGCGTGGAGTTGCGTCTACCACGTCCAATGCCATTTTTAAGCCGCCGCGCTCCGTCGCGTTGAGAAAATTCAATTCGATACGCATGTCACGAGCTTCTTGCTCTGATAGTGGGTACTTCAGAACCTCTACGTCTGTCTCAAGTGGGTTTTCGTATGGATCGTTTCCTTCACCAAAAGGCTCGAAGTCTGCAAGTAGCTTCTTGCGATCTTTGGCTGTCATGTTTGGAGAAACGTACCCAAGATAGTAGTCGTCTAGGTTTGCACGTGCGATGACTTGGCGTGGGTCTGTCTGCTTCGGTGATATTTTACGGAACCACGTGCCTTTTTTACCAACCTCGCGTGGGATCATTGCAAAGGTTTTGCCGTTGTCGCGTTCGCGTGGGATGTCAGGGATGTCGTCACGCTTGACCTCGCCACCCTGCCCTACGGTCTTCTCTGCTTTCTGTGCGGTTTGACCTGTCGCAGCGTCTACGGTCTCGATGTCTTTTTCTAAATCTTCTAGCGAGCCAGTCTTCTTAAACTTCTCGAACGCGCCATCACGAGCCTCGACTGCTTCCGTCGATGTCATAGGCTCTGGCTCTGCTTTGCTGACAGTTGTCTTTGCTGTCTTAGTATTTGCCTTGAGACCCATGGCTTTCATAGCCATTTGCTCTGTGGAGTACACTTTGTCTAGGCGTGGAGAATAATATACTGTCTCCCCTTTTGCGGCCTTACCCGCACGCTTGTTCACGCCCTTCTTGCCGATGACTGTTTCGCCTCCGACAGCACGATATGCGTATACGTTGCGTGCCTTAACGCCTTCTTTCTTCGAAAGCTCTCGAAGTATGTCTAGCGTTAGTCTTTGTTTTGGGAACCTGTCGTTAGCATTGATAACAGAGTAGCCATCGCCAATGTCAAACCCTCTACGCAAGATTGATTGGGGTACAGACTTAACTACACGCTCACCTGTCTTCTTATCGAATGTTACGACTTCTGTTGTGCCAGCGGTCTTGACGCCCTTCTCAAGCGTGTCTTGGGCTTTCGCTGTACTTCCAGCAGAACGCTTGACAGTTGCGTCATCTGTTGACGCGTCTATCGTAACTTTCGCACCGCCATCTGTGCGGCCCTCAATGGTTTTAGATTTGCCTTTGATGTCTGGAAGCGTTTGTTCGCGATCCAAGAACTCCCGACGCATCTTGACGACTTCTTCAGCGTTCGCAACGTTGATGCCTCTTTCCTCTGCATCCGAGTGCATTCCTAAAAGTTGGCGTAGGTAGCGGTAGACCTGTCCGTCTACTTGGCCCGTCTCTTCCAGCCCACGAATGATAGCATCCATGTTCTCCAAAAACTCGCTAGAGCCTTTGGACATATCCATGATCTTTTCGTACTTGCGTACGGCTTCATCGAACGATGCAGTATTTCCGTCAGTGCTTTCTGCTGCGTCAGCTACGTCTGCTTCTTGGTTAGCTGGCTCTTCTGGGAGCGCATCACTTACCTGCTGATCTTTGGCTTGAGGATCAGCGTCCGCTTCTGGCGTCTTCGCTTCTGGGGCAGCCTTTGTTAGTTCCCCATAGGTTTTCCTAAAAAGCTTGCCGCCTTTAGTCACTTGAACAGAGCCATCATTTACACGTCTCTGAATTTCAGCGTCTAGGTCGTCACCCTCTAGGCCAAGGTGTTCGCCAATCCTTGCTTTTTGCTCATCATTAGCCCAGTCCCACTCAATGCTTTCTTCAGCCGCACGATCTGAGGCACTTCCGTTAGGCTCTAGTTCTGTTGGGGTGCTTTCGTCAGCACTATCTTGCGTACCCTCTTGCGTACCTTTAGGCTCTGCCTCCGGGCTTCCCTGGGTGTCTGTTTGAACAGTTGCCACTTCAGGTTCCGTACCTTGCGTACTCTCTGCTGGCCTTTGCATCTGCACTTCGCCGCTTGCGAACAGTTCGTCTGGCTCCATCTCCAGAACTCTTGCTCGCTTTTGCGCTAATGCGTCGAACTGCTGTTTGACTTGGGATGCGGCTGATGCATTGCCGTTTGCTGTTTCGTCTTGGAACCTCTTGGCTAGGTCGTCTAGCTCAAGGTCCATGTTGTTGACGTACTGCTGGACGGCAGCAATATTTTGTTCATCTATCGTGAGGTCTGCAAGTGCTGCCTGACCTGTGTCGACTTCGTTCTGGTCCGTTGTCCCAGACAAAGACGCACTGATGGCTTCGCGTTCGCGTGTTATGTAGCCTTGCTCTTGTACAAGCATAGAACCAAGGCGTGTGTTGTCCCAGTCACCCAAGCTACCGACACCCTTGGCGACTTCGCCTATGCCTAGCATTGAGCCGCCTTTAACAAGGAGGCCAGCAGCCAAGCCAGAAACGCCAGCGTCTACGAGGCCAGCACCCGCCAAGCGCGCTACGTCAAAGTCTTCTGAGACGCCTTGGGCAATCTCCATGCCCTGCTGTGCTGCGTCAAAAGCAAGGCCAGTACCAGCGCCGATTGCTGCTTCGCCTGCTGCTGCCTTGCGTACGCCTGCTTTTGTAGCTTCTTTTGTTGCTTGCTCTAATGTTTTACCCGCAAGCCTCGCCCCTTGGCCCGCTTTTACAGCAGCCCCGCCTGCACCAACACCAATAAGGTTGATGGGGTCAGCGACACCAGCAACGCCGTAGTCAATTACTTTATCAAGTACGCCGCCACGCGAAGGTGCCTGCGCCCATAGCTTCGAAAGTCTTGATAGCTTTTCTCTACCGCTGTCTCCAGCCGTCGCAAACTCGACTGCGTCGAGGCCCATAGATAAAGAGTTGACATCGCTCCAGCGTTTGTCTGTGTAGAACTTGTCCCACATCTCACTAGAGTTGTTGAAGTATACCCCGTTGGCTGCGTAATAGTCGCGAACCTCGGCTATCGCATCTTGGTCAGATAGTAGCTCGTAGCCACTCTTTGATAGATAGTCGGGTGTGTTGTTGTCTTGTTGGTTGCGAAACGAACCACTAAGGATACTGCGTGCATTGTCGGACATCGGGTACTCCATTTAACCTGATGGTCACAGATTAAACGGAGAGCCGACTTTTATCGTCCCTATTGACTACCTATTGCGCCCCGTATTTGAGCCGCGATTTTTGCTACCTCGTCCTCACGGCGACGTGCTGCTATCAAGCCAGAACCAACTCCCATTCCAGTATATATTTCAGCCGTACGGTCTGTAGAACTTACGATCTCGTTAGCTATACGCATGATTTCAGCTTCGATAGCTTCTGGCGTGCTGTTGGCTTGACTTAGTCCGATTTTGACTGCGGCGTCCTGTATGAGCGTGTCGGACTGCGAACCGTCGCCATTGTTCTCTATGGCTTGCTTTTTAGATGCCATGATACGCTGCTGGATCGTGTTGTATTGTTGGGAAACAGTATTAAGCTGCCCCTCTAGGCTAGATCGCAACTCTCTCACTTTGCCTATCTGCTTTCTGATCTTGCCAACTTGGTCTATTGTGTCTGGGCTTGCAAAGCCGCCTTTGTCTACAGACTGCAAGTAGCTTCTTTCCGTTGCTTCAAGGCGGGCAAGAGCTTGGTCGAGTTCGTATACCTCGTTGTAAATTGAGATACGAGCATTCCAATGGTCAAGAACTGTTGGGTCACCAATAACGTTCTCAACAGGCATCTCCAAGATTTTCTGGTTTTGTGATGCAACAGAATTGTCACCATCAAATACCTTACCAAGCTCTTTCTCAATGCGAGAAACTTCGCTCTCGATTGTTGTGCTAAGTTGGTTAAGGTTAGCAATAGCTGGATCAACACTATCGAACATGTCTGTGTACAAGCCTTGACGGTTGTTCTTAAACTTCTCGCGAAATTCTGTGCGTCTCCCTGCTGGAACTTCTTCCAGAGTATTAACGCCAAACTCGTCAAGCGTGTACTGGTACGCAACGCTCTCAAGACCTTGAAGATTGTCACCAGCATTTGGTGAAGACATTACTTCGTGAACAGCGCGAGCGACGTCACGCGGGTCAACGGCATTTGAACCGCTGAAGCCTCTTGCGTTTTTAGCTCTGTCGATTGCGTCGATAAGGATAGCAGCAACGCTTGGATCGTTTACGTTGATGCCGTAAGTAGTAACAGCTTCGCCTACGGCTTTTCTCAATGATGCTTCGTAAGCTGCCTTTGCCGCCTTGTTTTCTTTTTCATCTGCGCCCGCGTCTACTACTGTAGAAGATGCTGCATTAAAAGCGTTTTCGATTACCTTCTGGTCTTTTTCATCCATAGACAGGTTGCGATTGCGTTCGTTTTCTGTACGCATCTCTTGAATGTTTTCCTCTTCAGCAGCATCAAGCATCTGAACGCGGAACTTTTGGTTGTTCTCGACAATATTTGCAATGTCAGCTTCTTCGATTGGACGCTCTATTTTATTTTGTGTGTACAGGTTCTCTATGAACTTGCGCACTTCATCTTCTGAAACGATCTTGTTTTCACGCATGGCTGCTTCAGCCTGCACCATGATTGCACTTATTTTAGAGTCTTCTTCTCTCGTCTTGTCAGCAAGCCTCTCGGTTAATAGTGCTTGATTGTTTGTAACTATAGACTGCTTGTCTTCTGGCGTTAGGAAAGGATTGTTCTGCTCTGACTTCTCGATGATACTGTCGTACAAGTCTTGGTCGCCAGCATTAGCAGCATTTTTAAGCGTGTTCTCGAACTGTGTTGCTGCATCCTTGCGCTTGCCAGTTACAATGCCGTTAGCCTTTAAGCGTGCAGTGCTTGTCATGCTTTCGTCAAAGCCAGAGAACAAACCTTCTACGTCATTAGGGTTTGCGCCAGCTAGTTGCCACGTTGTAATACGCTCGCCTAAGATGCGATCAATCTCTGTCTGCGCTTTGTTCTTTGCTACGTTCTGTATATACGGTGCCATCTTGTCGGTAATCATACCGCCAAACTGCTCAGTCAGGAATGACATGCCTTCATCAGCGTTGCCAGACAAGTAGTACGGCGTAAGAAGGTCCGCGCCTTTTGACATTACTGTCATTTGGTCAAGCATGGCACGCTGTTTCTTTTGGCGCTCTACTTCTGCAAGTTCAGTCTGTCTGCGATTTACGTTCGTCTCCATCGTATCGCGTGTCGGCAATATGGAGCGGAAGTATTCACTACTGCCCGCTAGGTCGGATGCGTACTTTTCTCTTTGGTCAACCGTGGCGTCTGGGTTGTTCCGAATGAAGTCGTTATACAACTGCGCGTTCTTCGCACGCTTATTCTCATGCCGCTCTTCTGCTTGGACATAGCCTTTGCGGAACGCACCAAAATCAAACATCTGTGTCTCCTAGACTTTTAGGCTTGATAGCCAGTCACCTGCGCCAGCCATGTTAGAGCCTGCTATTTTTGCATATTGGTTTGTCAGGCTCGTCAACGCTGAAAGCGTTGCTCCTGGGTTTGTAGTATTAGTCATGCCACCCGCTGCGTAAGTGTACGGTGACGTAGAAATCTGGCCTACTTGTGTGAGGTAGTCGTTAGCTGTTGTGTTAGCTGCTGATGTAGCATTTAGACCAGTCAGATAATCGCTAATCGCTGTATTGTTACGCATACCCTGCAATGAACTTAGTTCGCCTATGGCAGTACCACGCTGTGCGTTTAGGTTGCTCGCATAGTCTTGACCATACGCGCTGCCTGTGAGGTCAATGTTTGCCTCAGTACCCGCATTATTAAGCACGTCAGCAAGTAGGTTGCGCTGCATGTTTCGCTCTGCATTGGTCATATTCTGTTGGTTAGATGCAGCATTTTGTAGGCCAGAAATGTAGTTTTGCGCGTCGCCTATTGCGCTCATAAGGTCTTCGCCCGCTCGCTCCGATGCGAGGTCAGCCATAGAACGGGCTGACTGAACTGCGAGCGTGCTGTTCTCTAAGCCTGCGGGCAAGGAGGCGTTCACCTTTGATTGCTGTACGGCTATAGCGCGGTCTGACATTTGCTTGCGAAGACCGTAGAACTTCATCGTTAGGTCGTCTTGTAGCTGCGCGTAATCTAACGTATCGGGGGCAGTTGATTTTCCGTAACTGTCTGCTCCGTATACATCTGCCTCAGAGCCACTGATGATGTCTTGCATATAGCCACGAAACGCATTTTCAAAGCCCATCAATCGCGTCTTGTCTTCCGACGTCATATCGTCGACGGTTGTCTCGTTGCCAGATTCCTCACTAGCCCTTTGTTCTGCGAAGTATTTTGTGAATGCGTCTACAACGTCAGGTGTTACCTGACCAAAGCTTCCGTACTCTTCAAGTAAGCTTTCGATATTGGTCCGAAGTACGTCTCCGCCCTCTGTGTAAAGAGCGGATATCTGGTTTGCTCTGGCAATCTGGTCGTCCGTAAGCCCCTCAAGGCTACCTGCTGCCGCGTTAGCATTTGTGACACTGTCGTATATTCCATATAGGGACATAAGACCTTGAATGGTATCGTTCTCGGAACCCAAAAATTCGAAGATATCACCGAAATCCATACTAGTACTCCTTAGAAGTTAATCGACTGCCCGAAACCCTGACGTCGTTGCATACGCTGGTCTTCGGTACTGGTACTGAACGCACCGCCGATTGGGACGTCGATATACCGCATCTCTCCAGTGTCGCGATCTTTCACCATACGCCGCATGTACACTCCGCTATCGCTTTGCATAAATGAAGGGATGACTGCACCAGAGAAGTTTGGATCAAGAGCAAACCCGAATGCGTTCATAAATGCCGCTGGGTCATAACTAGAGCTATTGTAGCTGCCCATGTACTCTTCGATTAAAGCAACGATTTCCGCTCTTGAAAGGCCCGCTGTGCTATTGCCAGTCACACTTTCAAGGTTGTTAGCAAGTGTATCAGTGTCACTCTGGTAACCGTCTTCGTAACCAATGATGTTGCCATCTGCATCGTAGATGATGCCTGCTGATACCGTGTAACCAGTGTCTACTTCGCCTGCTGAATCGCCCCCTCCAGCTTCGTCTAATGTGTCACTGGATGAATCTGCTGGAACAAATTGGCCTTGATCGTTGATTGTGCCGATGATGTTTCCATCTGTGTCTAGTACGTTGCTTCCGTCTATGTAGCCAGTAAGTGTGGAACCGTCGTTCATATTGATTGTCACGCTTTGCAGCGAACCATCAATGGAAGTGCCGTCGCTGCGCGTAAATGTTGTCCCATCCCACGTGCCGATCTGGTTACCGTCTGCGTCAAACACATTGCCGTCCGCGTCAACTGTGGCGTTTACGATTGTTCCGTCTGGGTACTGTACGGTAAGCTCTTGGTTGCCTGCGTTTGCTTCGTCGCCTTCTTGAGTGACCTCGACACCATCAACGTACTCTTTGCCATTAAACGCGCCAGTAAACAGCGTCCCGTTCGGGTTCGCTAGTAGACCATCCGCATTCATTGATGGATCAGTGCTTACGCTGTCGTTGCTGTTATCTTCTTGCTCAACGCCATTAATGTAATTTTTACCACCGAACATTCCGTTAAATAACGAACCATCCGTATTCACTAGCTGACCATCACTATTCACTGTCGGCCCAGTCGCCGCTTCCTCTTCAGTAACCTCAAGGCCGTCTTTGTAAGTCTTTCCGTTTAGCTCGCCGTCAAACAAGGTGCCGTCAGAGTTAAGCATGACGCCGTTCGCGTCCAGTGTTGGCCCTGTTGCCACTCCATCACCGCCTTCAATGTCTTCACCACCGCCTGTCACGACAGGAACACCGTCAACGTATTCAACCCCATTTGCGGTCCCTGTAAACAGGCTGCCGTTAGCGTCGACCATGAAGCCGTCTTGCATTGTTGGCCCTGTTGCTTCACCACCGCCTTCAATGTTTTCGCCACCGCCTTCAATGTTTTCGCCACCGCCGACACGCAAGTCTGTGAAGACACCGTCCGAGTCCAGTGTTGCCTGACCGCTTTCAATAAGCATTTTCTGCTCATTCGTCAGAGCAGCGTACGCTATATCATATGCTGTCTGTGCGTTTTCACCGCTATCTGTAACGACTACGCCATCGACATATGTTGCGCCTTCGTAATCTCCGCTGAACGCAACGCCATCTTTGAACAAGTAGCCGTCGTAGTACATATACCCGTCGTTTTCGTTTACGTCTACGTTGTCATCAGTCGATGAAACCTCAACACCGTTCACATATTGGGTGCCGTCATATTCTCCTGTGAACAAGCTACCATCAGAGTTCTTCAACAATTCTTCACCGTCTGTCATGTCAAAGGACGGACCAGTAGCGCCTGTGTCGCCACCTGTGTCGCCACCTGTGTCGTCGCCTGTGTTGCCACCTGTGTTGCCGCCTGCGTTAAGGGATTGCTGCAATAGTACAGCGTCAGCCGAAGTTACCTTCCCGTCTCCGTTTAAGTCGTACTCGTTATAGATTGTTCCTATACCAGTTGACGCTTTTAGAATGTCTTCAGCCGTTACGCCGTCAAGGCCCGTCTCGCCAATGCTTAAACCAGTGGTGCTTGTGTCAACACCTCCTACTAAGTCTTTCCGTGTGCCATATTTCGACCTCATGCCACCCGTATACTGTTGACCGTCATAGTCGCCGCTAAACAAACTTCCGCTCGCGTCTCTAAGTTTTCCGTCTGCGTCGAGGTACGGGGAGCCGCCACTTTCAAGCTCTACATTGGCTCCGCCATTGACCGTATTGGTTCCGCCATTGACCGTATACGTCCCGTCTTGGCTTAGAGTGGCTTGACCGCTCTCGACAAGCATCTTCTGATCGTCAGTTAAAAGTTTGTATGCGCTGTCGTACGCAGAAACAACAGAGGTTCCACCCGTAAGGTCGCTGTTGCTTCCAAAACCATTGCCCACGTTACCTGTCATGGTTTCGTTTTGGTTCACTTCGTTTGCGTAATCTGGGTTTTCTACCAGTCCAGTGCCGTCCCACATTAGTGTTGGGTCACGGTTAAGAACGAGCTTGCCGTTCTGCATACTGTACGCGTCTGTGTTCGCAATTGATTGAACAGCACCAGACGTCATACCCGTCTCTTCGGCATAAGCTATTACGTCTGCTGAATACTTGTCGTCTCCAAATTCAGAACCAAGGTCTCCGCCGCCCTGATTGGAATTTATTGTTGCTATTCCAGCCACGGCTTCGTCGCTCGGTCCCCCTGTTACAAGAGAGCCAGAGCCGCCAGAAGCATTTGCGCTTTCGATGTTGACTGCGCCCATTTGACCTACGGCTGTTTCGTCAGAGCTATTGTTAGAGGCGTTGTTCGCAGTAGCGTCCGCGCTTATGTACCCAGACGAACCCGTGAACTCATCAACAGAATTGTTGTCATCGCCACCAAAGTTAAAGGTAGTGATTTCTTCGCCAGCACCGCCAAATGCGTCTAAGTTGTCATCGCCGCCAAAGTTAAAGGTAGTGATTTCTTCGCCAGCACCGCCAAATGCGTCTAAGTTGACTGACTCATTACCGTTGCCACTGTTCATAGCAGCATTGGCAATAGCGTCTGCGCTTGTGTATCCAGATGAGCCTACTGTACTTTGGTTGGTGCCTGTGTAACCGTCAGCCGCCACAGCCGCCATCTCTTTACCGTTTACCATAACGGTTGCGCCAACTCCATTCTCGTCGATGGCATCATAGATGTTGTCATAGTTTTTAACTTCGGTTCCATCATCACCGTCGTTGTCATCGCCGCCTTTGTCTTGACCATCATTCTCCCAAACAACCATTGAGCGAATGTTCACAGATGGCATAAACGGGTTCCATAGGATCGAAACGCTCATGTTATTTCCTTTCTAAACCACTTTTCTGGGCGCGTTGACCCATCCAACTTTACTCTCAAACCAGAGGCGGGGGTCTTGTTTGGGTACTGCTTTGACAAGTCCCTTTGGATTTGTCGTACAAACCTAAACGTTTCCCTGCGACCAGCGCGGCAGATAAATTGGGTGAAGTGTATCTTTTCGCCTTCTTTTCGAGCGAATGCCTCGAACCCATTAAATCTGTTTTTTTCTATCTCTTCATCTGTGAGGAACGCATATGTGCAAAAGCCAACAAGTTTTTTGTCTTTGACCCAAACTTTGTACTTGTTGTGCATCAAGGCTGGCACAGCAACGTTTGATATAGAGGCGATCTTTCGTGTTCTGTAAAAATCATCTCTGCAAAACAGAAGCGTTACTTCGCCAACCATTGTGCGTATGTCTTGCACGTATTAGTACCCCATCTTCTTTTTCATAGCGTCGTCTAGGTTGTAGAACTCAAGCATCCCTGTCTCTGGGTTGAATGAGCCTGCGCCACCGATGTCTGACAGCAATTTGATTGTGAATGGAGAGGCGTGGATCACCATGCTGTCTCCGTTGCGTCCTTGGTCCGCAACCTTTTTACCTAAAGCAGAAGCTTCTTTTCTTTTCGCAATCGAAGTTCCTGTGTTCGGCCCGAAAACCTCTTGTGAAAAAGCCATGTCTTACTCCTGTCTCTTATCCGATAATCTACAACGCTGGCTGTAGTTTAGTCGTCCCTTATGCGTTCACTAACTGGGCTGCGGCCTGACCTACGACAGTAGCAACTCCAGCTTCAGAAAATTCTGCGCTCGATGCTGATTGATCTTCTCTGCGCCGAGCTATCTCCCGCTCCACTTCTTCTTTGCGCTCCATAGCCATTCGATAAGATGAAGAACCTGCTTCGTACCCCTGAAGCTCTTCCATTACATTGGACAAAAGGAGTTGAAGATCAGCGAGCTTGTACCCAGAAAAGCGTTCAGCAGAAGCTATGCGTCCCATTAAGCCCGCGTCTACTTTTGTGTCGCCAGTCGCTTCCATGTACGCAAGCATGTTCGCAATGTCATTCATGGCGTTCTTCGCCCCATCTTGCGAACCTGCGTACGTCGCCTCGACATATCCCGTTTCGTCCGTACCAACGATAACAGCCACGTTTCCCTCTTTGGTGAGATAGGTGTGGATAGAGCCTTCAAGGCTGTCAGCCACTTCGGCTGGCATCATGGACATCATTTGGTCAATAGAGTTTGCGGCTTGTTCAGAGAACGCAAATGCTTTGGCATCTTCCATGGAGTGTATAACTTGAAATGGCTTTACCTGCCCAGTGTAGCTACCAGCGACATCGGCAACGCCACCCTTATAGTCATAGTTTAGAAAGCGCATACCATCAGCGCGGGTGTTAAATCGGTTCTGGTTGTACTCAAAGTTACCGACTACATCTGAATACGTTGCGTCTGTTGCCGCTGTATCGTCCGCTCCTTCAGCAGATGTTCCTTCTTGGTTTTTTGTATCATTGCTAGAGCTATCGTCGCGGTCCATAGCGATAGCAGGGCTGCCGCTGCTTGCGTTGCCGCCTCCGCTTAGTGGGTTATTGAAGACGCCGCCTTGTGTGAACATGCTGCCATCTCCGTCTACGTCGAAGATGCTGTTGACTGCTTTTGCTCCCAAGTATGCTACTGGGTTGGTCACAAGAGCCGCGACGTTTGCTATCGTTGAGAATGTGCTATCTCCTTGCACGAGAGCGTTTGTGCCGTAACTGTTGTTGGTGGCTGTAAGTAAGCTCCCGTCACCGTCAGCATCGAGTGCGTTCCAGATGTACCCACTGTCGTTTTGCGACGTAACGTTCATCTGCTGACCGAATATGTTTGTGGTCGCTCCGAACCTGTCTGTGGCTGTCCACATTGACCCATCGCCGTCACGATCAAATGGATTACGCTTTCTGTTCTCTTCGCGCTGGGCGTCGCTTATTACGCCGCGACCAGCAATGCCAGCCTCGCCGCCGTTTGCTGCTTCTGATACGCCAACAGTTTTGCCTGTCTCTGGGTCCACAGTAAGAAGGGAGCCGCTGCCGTTTCTCCAGTCATCATCTGTGTCAATGTTGCCACCAAGCGTGTAGCTAGTACCGTCTGTGTTCTTTGTTGTTATGGTTGACGTTGCGTTGCTTGCGTCAACCGCATGGTCTGGGTTTGCTGCGTTCCAATCAGACCAGTCGAAGTCGTTAAACTCAAGAAGGCCAGTGGCAGGGTTGCGCGTGCCGTTGCCTAGCTTCTTGAGTATTTCTACTTCATCTGGTGTTACGTGGACAAGCTGCGTGTCCCCCAACCGACCCATGTCAGAAAGGGACTGTGCCATTGCTCGCATTTGGGCTGGGGATAGGTCATTAGACATTGGTTATTGCCGCCGCTAGAGTTACTTCGATATCGTTGACACTGCTCGCAGACGAAACCTCAAAGCCAATCAGCTTTGAAGTTGTCGACGCGTTAATTGAAATTGAAGCAGTGAGGTTCGTCTCGTTTAAAGAAGAGCTTACCGATATCACGTCGCCAACAGAAACTCCGTCGACGGTTAGCTGCACGTTGCAAGAGCCAGACGTACATTTCGCCGCAATGGCATCTATGCGTACGTTTTGCTTAAAGGCCCGCGTCACTGTGTAGTCGCCGTCGTTAATCGTGCCAGCCTGCGCGAAGAAGAAGCTACGAGTAGCGAACGTATCTGGAAGCTGTGAGATAGGAAGCTTACCAAAACTATCCAGACCTGCGACGCCATCAGCAGCGCCAATGTAAGTCTTTGGCACGACAGATGTAAGGTCTACGTTTGCGAACTCCAAGCCACCGCCAGTCGAGTTGACACGCAAGAACTGAAGCGCGTTCGTTGTCCCGAAGGCTGGGATGCCAGTGTCAGGTGAGGTTAAAAGCCAACCAGAGCCATTATAGAACTGCAAGACGTTTGGAGACGCAGAAGTGTTTACCCACAAGTCGCCAGCATTTGCAGAAGTTGGCTGCGAACCGCTGACGTACACTCGACCCCTGTTTGCAAGAAGCGTCGATAGGCCGCTAACTTTGTTCTGCGGGACTTCGTCATCAGAAACAGCCAACTTTGCAAATGGTATGAAGCCATCAGCATTGGTGAACTTGTCCTCGGTCATTAAGCCAGACACACGAACCTGCGATGTATCCTCAATGATGATAAAGGTAACTAGGTCACCGTTTGTGAGAGCGGATGTGAACGTAATCGTGGAGTTGGCGGGCTGCTGCGTATAGTCATGCGTACCACCGTCCCTTTGAAGGATGCCGTTTCTATAAACGAGAACTTTTTGAGCTTCCGTATGAACAAACGGGAAAACCGCTTGAGACGTTCCCGCAATAACATCTTGCCGAACGTACCCACTGTCGTTAGCTGATTGTACCTTATAGATGGTGACAAGGTCGTCTTGAGCCGTGGCTTGAGATAACGTGACAGAATTTGCGGTTGGGTCGTTCGTGTACGAAGATAGAGCTTGCAGGCCGCCGTTCACATAAATCACAATCGCATCTGTTGGCTCGTGAATGTAATTGAATGCTGTGGTGCCAGTAGGGTAAGCAATGTTGCCGTTGCTGTCAGCTTCATTCACCACAAATTCTTGGCGTGAAGAGAATAGTGGTGCGCCAATAGTGCCAACATCTAGGCCAGATGTACCACGAAGCTCTGCGACTGAGGCGAGGTCTTGCCACCCACTTTCGCTTTCAGTGTAAGCACCAACGCGATACTGCAAGCCATTAATGTTGTCATTTCTAATCTCGACGGGTGATTGCAAAATGCCGTCTTCGTCGAAGAGAACCTTAATGAGTTCCGCTAACGTTTGGTCACCAGCTTCAGCCGAGTTCAAATAGCGCACAATGTTCTCAATATCGGCACCAATGTTTCCGCTAGAAGTGTGGTTCCCAGGATATAAAACCTTTAGGCGTGCCATTCTTATTTCTCCTTGTGCATCAAAAAGGCAAAGCTGATGATCGTGACTTCGCTTTCCGCGTCTTGATCCTCAGTTCTGAAACGGAGGCGGACCCCCCGAAATACGTGGTTGAAAGGAAACGAGTAGTCGTTACGCAAGGGGCTATCCCCCCAGTGCGTATCGCCCTCAAGTTTATCAAGGTTGACCTCAATCGAGGCCATCAACCTTTCTTGGTCATCTACTGCTTCAATAAAAAAGCGACCCTTGCCCGTAGCTTGAACAAGCATCGTGTGCGTGCGCTTTGTGCTTATGAAATCTCCAAGCCATAACACTGGCGTTTCTGCTACCATCGGTGAGCGACGGAGGTCGGCTAGACCAGTGTCTTGGTCAAACGTGCGGTCTGTACTTTCATACACACCGTCAGCCGTACCGAACATAAGGCGTCCGCCTAAGAACGTTCCGCAGCGCGGCAGCAAGGTGTTCCCTAGCTGGAAGTTCACGTTCTCGTACCCAGCGCGGAAGTTCATGCTAAGTCTTTGGCTTTCTCTCCCTCCTGGTCTTGGGAAGAACACATGGTACGTTTGTGTGTCAGGGTCGTATACCGCAGAGATTTGTCTGGGGTCTGGCGTAGTCTTAACAAGTTCTTGATACAGAGGTTCGATCTCGTCAGAGAGAGAAGCCTCCGCAATCGTGATGCCGTTCTGTTCTGAACGCATAATTGAGTGAATGCCGCGACGCGAACAAAACAATAGGTCTGACCCAGCGTTCACGATTGTGTTGTGCGAGATGCAGCCGATACGCAGGTTAGCCCGACTGTCTAACTGCCACTGCTCGAAGTCTGGGTCGATGATGTAAACAAGGGTTTGGTCGCGTGTGAACACCGCAAGGCGGTTAGCCTCAAAGGAGCCAAGGCCGATGATCTCGTCAGCAGTACCGATTAGGTTCGAGATGTCGATAAAAGCTGCGCGTGTCACTTCTTCGGTAATCGCCTCTTCTTCCAAGAAGATGTCTGGGGTGTCAACGCGAGAAAACTCTATGACCGTTGGCCTGTCTTTAAATCCAGAGACCGCAAGCCTACGCTGAATAGGCACACCGAAAGCTGGCTTTATAGATGCTGTTGCAGTCGAAAACTGAAAGCCGTCATATCTATACATATCTGTGTTTTCGGAAAAGATATGAACCTTACCTTGGAAGTTTGTCATGGAAACAATCGCGCCTTTAGCGAATGCTTCGTTTAGGCGGTGGCCTCTGTCGGAGGCTAAGTGCGTACTGGCTGCGTCTTCTTCCGCGTAACATACGCCTTCGCGATTGTAGAAGCGCAAAGCCGTAACAGGAAAGCGGTTGGAGCCACTGTGTAAGAAAAATTTTGGGTCTCGGATTAACTGGCCTCGATAGTCAACAAAGCAGTTGTCCAGCATCCAGAAGTTCTGTTGTTCTTGCGTTTCCATAGCTGCGATGTCACGCGAGCGGTCAATCCCACGGAACCCGTAATAGGTTGTGGCTTGGCTGTTTACGGCTATGGGAGCGTAAGATAATCTTGCCATTAGTAATACCGCTTATTGCTGCCGCCATCCTTGATGTTGAACTCAAGCTTTTTGTTGCCGATGTCCCGCTCAAGGAGTGTGTCTGTAAGGTTGGCTTGGTAAAGCTGAAGAAAGACCATGGCTTTCTCGCTGCCTTGTTGGATAAAGTAATGGGCTGTGAGGCCATCAATCATTACGAGGTCATTGATTGGACGCCATTCGGTAGGGTCGTTGTAATAATCTATGTCACCACCAGTCCAGTATGGATGGCGGCGAACCTCTTCGACTACACGGTTCGCAAGCTCGATCATCATCATCATCACTTCGCCGTCGATACGGGAAGGAGAATAGTTGCCAGCCCTAGTGAGTGCAGAGCGCACCAAGTCTTCAAGCGGAGAGTAATTATTCTTACCCGCCGCATAGGGTTTTTGTACGCTCTTCTGATTTGCCATTAGCCTTCCTCGTCAAAAGGGACAATTCTTCCAGACCAAACGTGATGGTGTATCTTAACTACGTCGAGCAGGTCGTTAGGTACGCGCCAAGTTACGAACGCACGCTGTATGTCCCAGCGACCCTTGATCTTAATGTCATCGCCCAGCCGAATATCGAAGGCACCGTTCTCTGGCTCTGCCGAAACAAACATTTGATATTTAGGAGCGGCAGGCTTTGAGGCTGCTTTGCTTTCTTTTTTCTTCGGGGCTTCTTCTGTCCACGCTTCGTTTTCTGGTGTGCTTGGGTCGTCAGATATGAAATGTCCGTCAGTTGTGCGGGCGCGTTTGCGTGCCATGTGAAGCTCCTAGTTTGTGCTGCATTATTTATGGGGGTTCTGACGGAAACTGTCGTCCCATAAGAAAAGGGCGGCAGTGCCGCCCTTTTCGGTGTTTTAGATAAAACTGGGCTTACGCTAAGTTTGTCCAGTTTTTGATGTATGTGTGTACTTTGTCTTGCATTAACTCCAAGCCACACTCTGACAAATACTCGTGCTTGACAGCATCAGCATCCGCAGCCTGACGATCACGCAGTAGTTGCGTATCGCGGCCTTCCATGTAGCGGTACTTCAAGTATGGGAAGTCGATGATTACAGCCGCGTTATCCATTCCTGGGATTTGGCGGAACTGTGGGTGCAAGTGTACCATCAAGTCACCAGCAAATGTGGTGTATTGAGTTAGGTTCACTCCGTACGCACCCTCGACAGCAGTTGGTTGCCAACGGTCCTTGCCCATCTTCTGCAAGTGACCTGCAACTTTAGCACCACAGAACATGATCTTCTGCTTTGAGCCAAACGCAAAGACATCTTCAATCAATGCGCGGTCAAACTGGTCTTCAGTCATCGAGTTAGATGCAGTTGAGCGGTCAATCACGCTCGACATCGTATTGATGAGACCACCTGTGTAGCGCAATGGCTGTGAAGTGCTTCCGTTTGCTTCGTGCTTTTTACCGAAGAACATGGCGCGCTCAATATCTTGCATGTGCAATTTAAGAGCTTTGGTTGCCAGTTCATCTTCCTTCTCGCCAGTACGCAAGTTAGTCGCCTTCAATGTCTCTGTGACAGTGAAAGAGGTACGGAAGATTTGGGTAAAGTTTGAAGCCACTGACGCGTCGAAGCTGACACCAGTAGGTGAGTTCGCGCCTTCTTCGTAGGCTGTGCCTGCGATGAAGAGTTTGGCGTCGTCCGCAATGGTGTGTGACGTCCCGCCAATGTTACGCTCAACTGTAAGACCAGTTGCCGTACTGTCAGCAGTAGCACGCATTACTTCACCAGTTTCGCTGTTCACGATAATTGTGCCTTTAACGGCGAACAAGTTATCGTTACCTGCGTCGATAGTGACTGAGGTGGTTGACGCAGAAGATACTGCTCCGTTTACCTGCAATGCACGCTCTGGCAGTTCGTCGCGAAAGTTTTTAAACTCAGGGTCATCCGTGCCTTCAGAAGAAGTCATTGAGAGAAGAGCATTTAGCGGTGCATTGCCGTTTGGCTCAAGCAGCGTAAAAAGTTCACGATAATTCTTGGGGCGGAAGTCCGTATCGAACTGACCTGTTCCCCGCAATCCTTGTATAGCAGCCATAGCTGGTATCCTTTCTAAAGGGGTTTCAATTTTGTGCGAGGTACGCCAGATAAAACGCGGAAATCACGTCGTCTTTCTTTTGTGCCTATAATGTTCGGTTTGATGGAGCCGTAGCGCCTGCCGTACGCGAGTAGTGTACGACAGGCTTGAAGGGTGTGTCGTCCCTATTTTTATCCTTTGCGTACGCGGCCTTGCTGCATCGCTCTGCTCATAGCCGATGCGCCCATACGCTGGATGTCACTTGGACCAGTTTGGTTGGTTTGGCTAACCGCTGGCCCACGGTTTGGAGCCTGCATGAATGCTTGGCGTCGCTGCTGTACTTCCTGCAAACGTGCAAGCTCTGGCCCGTTCTTTGCGTTCTTAAAGTCTTGCATGACTTTATTGGTCAAAGCTTTATCAGCAAAGTCTTCTGCCGTGTAGCCGCGTTCACCCGCAAATGTCATGAACAACTTGGCGTCGTCGTCTGGTAACCCGTTAGCTTGCTGTGCAGCATCTAGGTTATTTGAGATTGCTTGACGAACAGTACCAGCGCGGTCCATCCCAGCTTGTTTAGCAGCTTCTACGCTTTGGGAAGCATTGCCCTGACTGGCCTGCAATACCTTTTGCATCGCAGCCATTTGAGCCTTCATCTGGGTTTCCATACGCTCCATGCGATCCATGCCCTCACGATATCCTGGGGGTAGAGTAATCGCATTTTCGTCTTCGTATTTTTTTAGCTCGTTTGACATCTGGTCTTTCCAAGCCGCATTGCCGTTTTGTGGCTGCGCGGGTTGTGCTGTACCTGCTGGCTGTGGGTTCTGTGAGCGACCCATCTTCGCGTTCTTCGTCATGGCTTGAGCTGCTGCGCCCATGAACTTAGCAACTTGGTCTGGTGTGGCGTTGCCTGCCTTCATCATCTTTTCAGCAAGTTCCATGACAGGCTTCATCTGCGCCTGCTTGTAGTTTAGATCACGGTAACGCTCGAATGTTCCAGCGATTTGCTGCTGTGTTAGCTCTCGGTCTCCATCGCCCATCTTCACCTTATAAACCACTGGGTCTTGAGAAGACTTGTCACCCTCTGTTTTAGGTGAGCCAGCCGCAGAAGCTTTTTCTTGCGCAGTTGTCGGAGCTTCAGCGGGTTTAGGTTTAGGTGCAGGTGCTTGCGCTTGTGGCGCAGGTGCGGGTGCTTGTGGGGCGGGGGCTTGTGCGCCCATTTTCTTTGCCGCGATACGTGCGACTTGGTCCATATCTTGTGGGTTTGCCATTAGTCAGTCCTTTCATTTCGGCCTTGGCGGAAATCTGTTGTTTCATCCAGTGATAAATCGCCTTCCAATTTGTGGATAAGGCGAGTGGGTAAGTTTAACATTTGTTCAGCAGCCCATATTGCACCTCGGTTGAAGTCCATCTCTTGCTGGGACATCTCCTTGGAGCGAGCCATCTGAAGGGCGAGTTGTAGTATCTCGTCCTTCATAATTTCGTTTACTTCTGCCCAGCCATTGCTTTCGGATAGGGCTATAAGGTTTTTGATTTTGGTTTTGACATTCATCTTGAGGGTTCGATTTACTTCTTCTTAATTGGCTTGCCTGCCATTACGGGTGAGCAGCCTTTTTTCTTCAGAGTATTCTTTGCCATTACTTCTTTCCTTTCCACGAAATACGCTTAGAGCTTTTCTTCTTCTTCGCCGCACTTGTGCATTGAGCCTTTGTGGGACGACATGCTGGGTATGATTTACGTTTCTCACCCTTTTGTCGTCCGCATGGTTTACCTGTCTTGCAGTCAATCCAACCCTTGCCGCCGTTCTTGGAAAACCATTCCCGTAAGCTATTTTCTTTTGCCACTGGACTTCTTCTTCTTGCTAGAGTTACCCCAGTTAGCAGCCCCTACCTTTCGGCATTTTGCGACAGCACCACTTGCGTACGCGCTTGGCCAAACCTTGTAACGAGCCTTTACCTTCTTAGCGCAAGCGTCGAGTTTCTTTTTCTTGGCGGGCATGGTCTATCCTTGCGTACACGGGCAGTCCTTGTGCTGCATGTTCCCAGACTGCGTCTTCTTGCCGAGCTTTTTGACTTCCTTGGATGTTTTAGCCATCAATACTTCTTCTTGGCTGGCTTCTTGGCAACTTTCTTGCCTGTCTTCTTTGCGTACTCTGCTGCTTTCTTCTTGCCTGCTGTTGTGTACGGAAACTTTTTCTTACCTACTGTTGGCATAGTTCTTCTCCTAGCAATTCCACGCTCTGCGTGACCAATAGTTTGCTGACATCTTGCTGCTCTTGCCTTTGATGCCACCGCTGCGTGCGCAGTAAGATTTCTTGCGGGAAGGTTGATCTTTCTTGATGGACATCTTGGCATCCCCGAAGCGAATGACCTTCTCCTTGCCGCCCTCGCAGGCTTTCACAACGAACTTCTTCCCGCCGCTTTTCTGGCGGCGGGGTTTGTTGCATGGCATCTTAGCCTTATCTACACGCTTGGCCTTCGCCATTAGCTTGGCTCGTCAGGCCAAGTAATAGTCTCACCGTCAGGCCAGTTTTCGTCAGCCGTTGGAAGATTGCGAAGTGCGCTTCGGTAAGTTGCCCACGCCGCCTTTTGGTCAGAAGACAAAGGGCTGTCGGCTGCTTGCGTCCAGTCGCAACTGGCAAGTCGAGCATCGCGTAGCATTCGCGATGCTTTAGCTTGTTCTGCTGGCAAAGCATCAGATATTTGCTTTTGAATAGCAGAGTTTTCTGCTTCTTCCGCTGCTGTCATTTCGCGGTAAACACCGCCTTTATATATGCTGCCCATAACTTAACCCTCTTCCATTTGCACTTCGACAACGAGCCTGCCGTGGTTGAAATCACCTGATGAAGAATAAAAACGGAAGCCGCCTTCCATCGCCGCTGGGGATTGTGAAGAGCTGTAGTTGTGCCATCCCCCAAGCTCGACATTGGGATAGGTATGAGTTGAGTGTTGGTACATTATTGAATAATGGCAGCCGCCACCTCTGTCCTCTTCATTAGAAGAGCCTTCGCGCCAAGGAACAAACATAATTTGGCCCGTAATACCACATCCACGGGAACTACCTGGGCTAGCTATTGAGTTGTTATATATTGGGAATTTCATGTCGCCTGCGTTGCCATTATTATCGTAGCCTTCCATGTTATTGCTGTCGTATCTGCCGCGATAACTGCCGCCATAGTAGCCGTTAGTAATAGAGGTGTTAGTGCTATTTAGCCCCCAGATTCTAACATACATGTCACCCGAAGCGGCGACTTCGTACATCGACAATTTGACACCAGCAATTTTTTCGTAGGTGATGTCCGAGTTTATGCTTGCCCAAGTAATGTCGTGAGTATTTGTTGCTGAAAGAGTTTTGAAGTCGTACGTTTTTGAGTACGTTGAGCTATTTGGCGTGGGCGCTGAAACGTATTCAAGAGCGGTTGCTCCAGTGTTGACCGCAAGCTGCTGACCAGCCGAACCTATCGTGGCTGGTAGGGCATTAGGGTTGAACTGTAGCTGCCCAGAGCCGTCAGTGGTTATGGGCTTGTTCGCACTCCCATCTGCGGCTGGTAGCTTTAATGGAGAGTACGCAAGCGTACCACTTCCGTTTGTGACAAGAGGCGCGTTAACGTCTCCGTCAGTCGAGGGCAAGGTAAATGTCGTACCCCCGTTTTTTTGTATTTGATCTACTACGATCTTACTCATTTTCTCATCCTTTCAAACGAGTGGGGGGGTTAATTCGAGTTGCGGCGTTTTGTGCCGTATAGCGTGAAGATGGTGTCTGCATTGTTGTCGGAATGGAAATTCCCAGAAGGCAATTTAAGATAAACCCCATTGCAAACGTTGCCGCTATTGAACTTTGAATGAAAACGTCCTTCACCAGAACGCTGCTGGTAGCCGCCCTCTAAGCCAATATGCATGACATAGTCGCCTGACATGCTTCTGTTGAGGGGCGCGTCGCTCGACGGGTGAGGCACATGAAAATTAAACTCAATAACTTTGAACGAGCCATCATTATATGCATCATCAAATTGATTGTTCATGTTGTTTGTATACATTTCACCAGACGTGTTAGAGTTCTCGAAGCTTGTCCCGCTCCTACCCTGATTAGTCCAACTTTGTGCTGTTATTCGGCTCGCATCCTGCATCGCACCAAAATAGAGGAAGCTATTATTTGTCGAAATCTTTAGACGCTGGCAGCGGAGGTGGAAGCTCTCGTACTGCTCTGTATCGAGATTGGGAAATTCTGCTAAGTTTGAGCCACCAGAGTCGAAAACAATCTCTTGCAGCTTTCTTCTGGTGAAAAAAGTATTCTCAATATCGTCAAGAGTTAGCCCTGCTGCTGCTGCTGCTGATGCGCCGCCACCCGACGAGTTTGTTCTTAGAGTTCTTCCCATGCTAGACCTCCACGAACGTAACGGTTGAGTAGATGGATGTAGAGGCGTCTTGGTTTTCAAGGTACAAGCTGTCGCCGATGTCCAAGACCAACCCGTTGCGCTCGAATGTACCGACGCCAAGCCCATTTTCTAAGAGACCGGCTTGAGGGATTGAGGAAAAGCCAGTATTGATTTCAAAAACTTTGTTTGCATTCTGCGAACCCGCGATCATAAAGCGAGTTGCTTGCTTATCATTATCCGAACCAAGAGCTATTGGCTCATCAACCCCCATATATTCCGCTGCTGTTTTCCAGTTAATTAAGTCTGAAGAGTACAGGCCGTCGCCCAAGTTGTTGCCTGTGAAGCAAACCCAAAGTGATGCACCAATTCTCATCGGCTGCGTCGTCTTCTGTGTAAGGTCGTGGGTTGCCGCCTCTTTTGTACAGACGCTATCGAACCTTATAATAGAGTCTCCAGAATAGAAAACGTCATCGTGGGCGAACGACCAGATACCCTTTTTCTCCGTCGCAGTACCTTGCATGTTTAGGTAATACCTGTCGGTGGTCGGGTTGTACTTAATCCAACTACAAAGGTAGCCACCCTCAACGTTAGTGCCCAGCCGAGCATGATAGACCTGTCCATAGTTGATAAGGTCATTAGCACTTTGGTTTGTGCTTGCGTCTTTGGCGTTCAAAATGTTGCTCGCTCCAGCGACATATGAAGCGTTGGCTCTCCAATGGCGAGCAGAGATAAGGCTTATTCGCCAATTGAAGTCGGCATTAGCGTTCGTGGCAACCCCAGTTGCAAAAACGCCGCCGTCACATTGCCAGCTTAAAGAAAGGCCATCGTCATAATAGCCTTGATTGGTGTCCCAGTCATCATTACTTGTGACGCTTCTAGCGTAAAAGAAGCTGTCAGAAGTACGGTTTTGAGTGCTTCTACCTAAATTGCTGAGGTTATAAAAATGACCCGCAGACATGTAGCCATTACTTTGTACGCCCATATATACGTCAGTCCAAACGTCACAAAGTGTGGCACGGTTGCCGTAACTTAGAGCGACGCCGTCCAAATAGGTCGTACCAGAAGTGGCGTAAGAATTTTGCAGCCAGTCTCCAAAAAATGACTTGTCTGCCGCCAAGTCTCCATGGAAGTAAATATCGTTACTTTGCGGATTAATAGCGCCGTAAGCAGTTTCTTTGTTGTAGGCAGCAGGGTTGTCGAAAAAGTAGGGATCATAGCAAGAATACCTCATTCCCGCACTATTGGTTATGCGGCTGAAGCTTACCCCATTATAGGTCATTTGGTTCTTGTCACTGCCAACATACATGCCGAGTGAAGAAGATCCCACAGGGTCGCCCATAAGATCAAAGTCGCCTGTTGCCCACGTTATGTTTTGTGGCAACGTATGCGTAATTGAATTAAAGTTGAGCGGGCGGTTGGGGTCTTGGTCAATAACTATTGAGCATTTTGGGTTTGTTGTGTTGTCTGCGCTAATTGCATTGATAGCCACAACAACAGGAGAGCCTGTTGTGTTTGTGAAGATTTTCTGTGCTTTACCTGCATCAATAGTCGTACTTGATCTACCAGCCATTTATATTCTCCTAGTTGTCGCCAAAGTAGACCACTCGGCCTGTTGACTGATACTTGTCTGCCGCCGCCGATCCAGAATCTCCGAACGCGTGAAGAACCATTCCAGAAGGAACAGTGATCGTTGCCCCGTCGCCAACATAGCCGATGGCATATGTGACGTGGTTGCCGAGAACTGTGTCGGTTTCAAAGTAACTGTAGTGGGTGTCTATTGATGTCGCCTCGGAAACATAAAGCGTGGCGTCTGGCGAGATACCTTGATACGTGCCTACAATCGTTGTTTCGTTTGGGATGATCTCTGTGGTCTTCCACATGTAATCAGAAGCAGTCGCATCTGGGACTGCGTACGCGGCGGCTGTGCCGCCCGCACCTCCGCCACCAGAAGAACCAGTGTACGCAATGAAGCCCATCCCCGAATGAGCTTGGCAGTATGCGTACAGCATCGGAGCGTCTTGCTCCAACCGTACCTCGGTGTACGCACCCGCTTGGCCTGCCGTACCCACGACAGTAATTCCCGTCGTATAGCTTGTGCCTGCTGGCGTTGCGTGTGTGCCGTCAGCAGTTTCCGAGAAACGGATTTGGTGGCCTGCGTTTGATGGGTGGGATTGATCGAATTTATATTTGACTGACGGGACAATGTACGCCTTCTTAACTGTTCCGTCTAAAGCATACTTGTTGCCAGATGTTGTGCTTTGAACGGTAACATCAATGGCGAAATCATCCAGCAAAATTGCGCCAGTCGCATCGAATACAGCATCGACCCAGCTCGTCCCGTTGTAAAGACGAAGTGCGCCTGCAACTGTATTGAAGTAAAAGGCTCCTACTTGTACGCCTGACGTGCTGGGGTGGGAGCTATGTGCGCCCTTGAATATGGCGTCGATCTCGTTCTTACGCGTCGTGGTCGTGGTCGCGTGCCCGCTCGCTGTTGTGGCAGAGCTTGATGCGCTTGACGCGCTTGATGCCGAAGCCGAGGCTGAGTTGGCTGCATTGATGGCCGACGTCGATGCTGCACTGGCAGAACTGGCCGCAGCAGTCGCAGAGGTGGACGCGCTTGTGGAGGAAGACGCCGCGTTTGTCTCGCTTGTAGATGCGTTCGTTTCACTCGCAGCTGCGTTAGTGGCAGAGGTCGCCGCGTTCGTTTCTGATGTCGCGGCAGCGGAAGAGGAAGACTGGGCCGAC
>Ga0181390_1000053_pt1 | contig 39862 bp, 42 predicted proteins | sample 13SPOviralmetaG_FD_130085 | JGI IMG/M metagenome (GOLD analysis project Ga0181390, IMG submission 130085) | Marine viral communities from the oligotrophic San Pedro Time Series (SPOT) site, San Pedro Channel, CA, USA - 13 SPOT_SRF_2010-07-21 | ecosystem: Environmental > Aquatic > Marine > Strait...
AATTGCACCCCATCCCTGCAAAAGACTACTAACCCCGCGCGAACGCTCGCTGCCGGGGACGAGCAACACAAAAGGAATCGTCGTCGCACTACTACTGGCGCCCCCGCGCCAAAATCATGCTGTCAAGCGATGATTTTGGTCGTGGGATGTGAAACAGTGTTTCACGTGAAACAGCGTTTCAGATCTAGGACAAACTTCATCCTTTCGGCCAACTCCACACACCATCCGTAGTTTCTAGTATTCAACCCGCCGCGTACGGCTAGCAAGTCTTCTACCTCCTGACGAGAAAGCTCTACCACGAAAACCTCGCGCGTTTGTTCCTGTTTATAGTAATGTGGCACCATACGCTCTACAGTTACCATTTCGGTTTTATTGATTTTTCTGATAAATTCCATAATTTTTCTCTTTAGATTTGTGTTAGTAGATAGTAGAAAGCGCCGCCCCAGATTAGCGTATCCGTCAGGACAGAATAAACTAGGTAAGCGGTGACGAAAAATCTCGCCACCTTTTTTTGGGTTTTCTTTTTCATTGCCCAAGCCCTAACAGTTGCTTTCTGGTTACATCGCGCAGAATGTAGCTCAAGATTGCCGCCTCATAATCTCGCGCATCTTCTAGCGCGGTGTGAGGCTCATCCGCCAACGATAGTCCTAAGATGAATTTCGCCATTGTGTCGGCAGTCATACTAGGGTTGCGAAGTTTTGCTGTAAGCAAGTCATTGTCATAGCAAAAGTCGTGGTAAGCCGCTTGGTTGCCAATAACTTTTTTAGCCGCCTTCATTAGACAAAAACGCTCGGAGAAAATGCCAAGGTTGATGCGAGTATTGCGGCATTTGCCTAGGTCAAAGCTCAGATTGTAAGCTGTCAAAACCGGAGCATAACGAGCATTTACGCCAGCAAGCCATTGATTGATTAGAGCGGGCGATGAGATAGAACGCTCGCCAGACTCCAGCATTGCGTCATAATCCTTGGCTCGTCGCTGTGCCGATTGCTCAGACCAAAAAGCCGAATCAGCAGCCGATGGGTCGGAGAACAAATCGAATTTGCCGAAATGTCCGAGAACCATAGCGCCGAATTGCTCAACGATTTTGCCCTTGCGAGTAACGACGACCGCGCCGAAATCTGCTACCGATTGCTTTTTGGTGGTTTCGGTGTCCACGATTATGTAGTAGTGCTTGCTCATTTTATGCTACCTTTTGTTGTGAAAGATTGTATTGTACAGGGTCAATGACGCGAACGCCAGCCTTACCTAGTACCGTTTGAACCTCTTTTGAGTCATCAAACATAATTGAATCGCCAGCGAATTGCTGCCATTGAATGCCGCGAGACATAGCCAAGGCTTGCAATTTGCTGAGTTTAAGAATGCCGCAACCTCGCTCGTCGCCGCCCATGCGGGAGAGCATCACATTGCCGAGCATTTTGTGAGCGCGAAGAAAAGCGAAATCCGCAGCGCCCATAACGCGAGAAGTGCAAACGATAACGTCTAGTCCATCACGAATCGCGCCTTGCATTTTGCTGGCTAATGGTAACAGTTTGTCTCTGGCTACCATGCCGACAGTGCAGTTCGCACGCCAGAATTCTAGGTCAATGGAGCCATCGGCCAGCAAACGCTGGCGGTGGCTGGTGTTTATAACGGTATCGTCTAGGTCAAATATAAAGTGCATAAGAATATCCAATAATGCCTGTAATGTTTAGAAGAATCAAATTGTAGCATCGAATCTTGATAGCTTGCAAGGTTAATAGCGCCAAGCCAAGAATCGCCAACAGTTTGCCTTCGTTAGTGTCGATGATGAAGGGAGCAGCGGACAACGCCGCCGCTCCTAACCATCCGATGATTGAGAGCAACATCTAACCGATGTGCTCTAAGACAGCAACCAATTCGGCTTTGGTGAGGTCACCCTCACGGTCGCCCAACGATAAGCCCTCGCGGATACCGCGCAGAATATCGTTTTTGGTTACAGAGTCGCGCTTGGCAGCAGTGCGAACCTGCGCGATATATTCGACCTCTAGGCTTTTGGCCTTAGAGATAACCGAGCGATGCGACAAGCCAAAGTCGGCAGCCAAAGCTTTTGCTTTGTCTAGGTTAAGAGGAGCAGCAGCTTCGATAGCGGCAACCATTGCGGGAGTGTAGTTAGACATATTTAGTCATCCTTAGTTAGTGAGCGTATATTATAACGCATTATAGTAATTAGTCAAAGACCGTTTTGGAATAAGCTTATTCGATTTAGTTATAAGCCGCTCGTGGCGTTCACAATATAAAACGCCAGCCATGATATAAGAAACGCTAGCACCATTAGCATTGCGCCGATGAATTGTGTAAACGGATCTAATCCGTTAGTGACAAACACCCAGCCCGAAACCGAGCTAACAACAACCATTAGCGTCATGAACAGCGACAGCAGAACAATCTTAAAAATTCCCATAGGGTACCCCTTCTGAATATGCAACTATTATATCACGCCCAGGGCGATAGTCTAATTGATTGTTCCTATCAATAGGGGGCGGTTGATAGACGTAGCCTATCGCCGCGCGGCGGGGCACCCCCTCACGTACGACTTTGGGTAAAAAGTAAAACGAGAAACGGTGTATAAGTTAAAATCTATACCACACAAAAATAATTCTTGACAATTGATGCCGGTTCCCCTATAATTCTAACCATGGCTAAAGAATTAACTACAATATCCCCAGAGGGACTCGAAGTTGCGAACTCTTATTTGCAGTTCGGAAACATCACCGGGGTCACCCAGTATTTAGGGGTACCTGAAAATAAAGTAGTAGAGTTGTTAAATAAGCGAGAGGTCAAGAAATATATTGATACCGTTTATTTAGACATGGGCTACCGCAATAAGAATAATATTGCAAGTGTACTAGACGAAATGATTGAAAACAAACTAGAAGAAGCTAAGGAAACTGGCGTCTACTCTAGTAAAGATTTGGCTGATCTGTTACAAATGGCACACAAGATGAGAATGGATGAGATTAAAGCGCAAGCGGAACTCGAAAAACTCAATCAAACTAATGTAAGAAGTCAGACTAATGTCCAGATTAATGAAGGTGTACCTTTCGGCCAGGGCAACTACGGTAAGCTCATGGAAAAGTTATTAAAAGATGTTAACTGATGATGAAGTACTTAAAGTGAAAATGGAGTTGCGAGAACATGAAGTCCAATGCGAGGAAAGATGGAAAACTACCTTTACTCGATTTGACCGCATTGAAGAGCAACTCGTAAGAATGGAGCAGCGACAAATGGCCGGGCTAGGAACTCTTGTAATATTTCTAGCCGGCATAGTTGTGGCTGTCGCTACCCAAACTTAGTTATGGCTACTAAGATAAATGAAGCCACAGAACTAGCTATACCTTTAAAGAATCTTATTGGATTAGTAACATTTACTGCGGTATCCGTCTGGGCCTACACAGGCATTACAGAAAGAATATCTTTCCTAGAGCATAACATGGCTGCCGCAGTCACCGAGATAGAGGAAAACGATACTTGGATAGACGAGTTTTCACCACCACCCGAGGTACAGGACAATATCAAAAGAGTTAGAGAGCTGGAACTACGAGTAAGAGTTCTCGAGACTAAGTTAGAAGCGGAAACTCCGCACGGTTATGGAGAATAATCATGGCAGAACAAAAGAAAGGAACTTGGTGGGCTATTAAAGGCGACCAAAAGAAAGGTTTCTCTAGTCAAAAAGACGCAGAAGCGTATGAAGCTGGCACTCTAGAAGAAAAGAAAGAAGTCCTCACTAAAATAGAAGAGGATAAGTCAGTAGAGATTTAAGTGGCGGTTCGTAAGAAACGAAAGACGGCAAAGAAAAAGCCGATTCCTACTAATAAAAAACTTTATGCAAGAGTGAAGGCACAGACTAAACGAAAGTTTGCTGTTTACCCTTCAGCTTATGCAAATGGATGGCTTGTAAAAACTTATAAAGCCAAAGGCGGTAAGTACCGCATGGGGAGCAAATGATGCCAGCAGGAAAAGGAACATACGGAAAGAAAAGAGGACGCCCAGCTAAGAAAGGAAAGGCTAAGAAGTCTCCTAGCAAGAAGAAGGGTTTGACAGCAGCTCAGAAGAAACTACCACCAGCACTTCGCAAAGCCATCATGAAAAAGAAAAAGTGAGGCCATAGGAGATAGACCGTGAGTTTAAAGAAATGGTTTAAGGAAGAGTGGGTAGACATATCCAGACCTAAAAAAGGCGGCGGCTTTGAAAAATGCGGAAGAAGCAAATCAGGAAAGAAAAAATACCCAAAATGTCTTCCAAAGGCCAAAGCCGCTGGCCTTACTGAAAAGCAGCGAAAGTCAGCTGTTCGTAGAAAACGAGCGGCAAGTAACTCAGGTGGTAAGCCAACTAATGTTAGCACCTTTGTGAAGAGAAAAAAACGTGGCAGTAAAAAGAAAAAGTAAGAAGAAGGATTCAAGATTAAAGAAAGCTGGTGTAGCAGGCTATAACAAGCCAAAGAGAACACCGGGACATGCCAAAAAGTCACACATCGTTGTGGCTAAAGTAGGCGCTAAAGTAAAGACTATTCGATTCGGACAGAAAGGAGCTAAAACAGCAGGTAAGCCTAAAGCGGGTGAATCAGCTGCAATGAAAGCAAAAAGAAAGAGTTTCAAAGCACGCCACGCAAAGAATATTGCTAAGGGCAAGATGTCAGCTGCATACTGGGCGGACAAGGTTAAATGGTGATGCTAAATGTTAATGGAGCTTGGAGCTATAATGTCTGCGGTCAATACTGCTACTTCGATGATAAACAGGGTAGCTTCTACCACTAATGATATATCTTCTATAAGTGGGTTTCTTACTAGCTTAGGCAGTGCACAGGTAGACTTACAGACTTTATCTAATTCAGGTAAGTTAACTGAAAAAGATGCTATTCAAGCTGCATTAACTAAGAAGCAAATAGACGAAACTATGAAAGAGATTAAAGATCTCTTCACTATCAGTGGCAACGGAGCCTTGTACGCTGACGCTATGCAAGAACTAGCAAATGCTAGAAAAAGAAGACTCGATGAAGTAAGGCGCAAACAAAAAGAGCGCAAAGAACTAATTGATATGATTAAGCTAGGCAGTATAGCCTTAGGGGTGAGTATCTTTCTAGTACCTCTGATAATAGGCTTTATCATTAACTTAGTTAAGGGGTAATCTATGAGAACTGACCTTCAAGAATTTGAACTTAGACAGCAAGCTGAAAGGATAGAACAGCAACGCAAAGACATCATGAAGTTATTGGGTAGCGACTCTCCTAACGAGTGTTGTGGTTGTTGCGACCCTTGCGAGTGTGAGGACTGTGATTGTAAATGAAGCAGTTACAGAAAGACTCAATATACGCACAATTTGACTTAGATGGGGACGGAACTGTGTCCGACGAAGAAATAAAAAGAGCCCAAGATATGCTAGAGATAGAATTGAGGGAAGAGAAGTCAGAAGCTCAAAAACGAATGGCGTGGGTAGCAATGTTCTCTATGATTGGATTCAGCGCACTTTTATTCAGCACAGCAGTAACAGAATCAAGAGTAGCAGCCCTAGCAGACTTGCTAGGATTATTTTACATAGCGCAGGCTGGTGTAGTGGGCGCATATATGGGAGTATCCGCATGGATGAGCAGAAAGTAGTTTCTTTAAAAGAAAAGTTTATTTACGTCAAAGATGGTGATCGATATGGTAAGCGAGATGCTTGGTATATTATGAAGCCAGAGGGCGAAGGAACACTAAAACGATATAAAGGCGACTGTGAAGATTTTGCACTAACTACTTTGTATCAGCACTGCGACGAAAGCTTAGTTAAGTTTTGGTGGATGCTCATAAGTTATAAAGCACAGATTACTTACTGCTATGTTAAAGAGCCTCATAGAGGACACGCAGTTTTACGGATCGAAGACGATTGGACAGACAACATATTTGGTAAAGTAGTTACTCAAGCAGATATGATTGATTACGGATACGTTTTCGATACAAGATATTTTAATCCCTTAACAGTAGCTATAAAACTACTAAAAGGGAAATGGTGGAAGTACAAAGCATGATAGAAGTTAGTAGGCAAGATATAATCCCAGATTATCTTCTTGACTTTCCAGCACACGATAAGTTCCTCAAGCTCCCAGTAGAGCCCTATATGGATTTACTGGGTATTGAGGCACTCCCCTCCCAAGTAGCTATTATAAATGCAATCAACTCTCCTAAGTACAGATTCGTCTGTGCTGCAGTTTCACGACGTCAGGGAAAAACTTATATAGCGAATATTATTGGGCAACTGGTATCTCTTGTTCCTGGTTCCAATATTCTTATTATGTCCCCCAACTATGCCCTATCTCAAATTTCTTTCGATCTACAGCGAACGTTAATCAAACACTTCGATCTGGAAGTTACCAAAGATAACGCAAAAGATAAGGTTATCGAAATATCTAACGGCTCTACAATCCGCATGGGATCAGTAAACCAAGTTGACTCTTGTGTTGGTAGATCCTACGATTTAATTATTTTTGACGAAGCAGCACTAGCTGACGGTAAAGATGCTTTCAACGTAGCACTACGCCCCACGCTAGATAAAGACAATTCAAAAGCTATCTTTATCTCCACACCACGGGGTCGCAACAACTGGTTCGCAGAGTTTTTCGATAGAGGTTTTGATGAGCAATTCTCTGAGTGGGTATCTATAAAAGCTACTTACAAGTCTAATCCTCGTATGTCAGAGAATGATATTATAGAAGCTCGGAAGAGTATGTCAGAAGCAGAATTCCGACAAGAGTACGAAGCTGATTTCAATACCTTTGAAGGTCAAGTATGGAGCTTTGATTTCGAGAAGTGCACGGGAGACTTTCAACAAATGGAGACTAAACGTCTTGATATATTTGCAGGCCTTGACGTAGGCTATAGAGATCCGACAGCATTTTGTGTAATTGGCTATGACTGGGATGAAGAGAAGTTCTACTTACTAGATGAGTACTTAGATGCTGAAAAAACAACAGAGCAACACGCTGGTGAAATACAAAGACTTATTGATAAGTGGGATATAGACTATATCTTTATTGACTCCGCAGCTCAACAGACACGATTCGACTTTGCACAAAATTATGATATTAGCACTATTAACGCAAAGAAGTCAATACTAGATGGTATTGCAAGAGTAGAGGGAATAGTTGATAACGACAGATTGTTTATTGATCAGACCTGCACAGAAACTTTAGCAGCACTTGACCAGTACCAGTGGGATCCTAACCCGAATCTACTTAAAGAAAAACCAAAACATAACAGAGCCTCACACATGGCAGACGCGCTAAGGTACGCCCTTTACTCGTTTGAAACATCAAACAGTGGCTTCTAACGACACCATCCAAAAATAATATTTGACATGGTACCTTAAACTCGATATAATTCTGGTATTAGAAAATGGATTTAAAAAGAGACATCGTAAAATACATAAGAGACAAAGCAAAGAACAAGTATGAAAAAGGCAGTGAATGCCGAATATGTGGAGAGAAAGTTAAATTAGACTTCCACCACTTTTATACGTTAGCTCCTCTTATACATGATTACGTAGCAAAGAACAAATTAGACCCTAAGAATGTGCTTTCTTTTAGAGAAGACTTCATAGCAGAGCATCAAGCAGAGTTATACGAACATACGGTAACTCTCTGCAATGCTCACCACTTACAGTTACACTCCATTTATGGGAGAAACCCTAGCTTAGGCACTGCAAACAAGCAGAAAAATTGGGTAGAGATTCAAAGAGAAAAGCATGGCATGGTATAGTAACATTTTTGGTAATAAGGCTGACGAAGCCGACATGGAAAAATTGAATCCTATACAGCAATACTTTGGTAACGATAAAGAGGGTTCTAGAGAGTATACTCAGAATTACGAGCAGTTCTATGAAACGCTAGAGATTGTTAATCGCGGCGTTAATATGATTGTAGATGACGTAGCAGAGATTCCAGTAGTTGTTCAGCCTAATCAAACAAATGGCGTTCAAAAAGGAATGAGACGATCTACTGTAAATAAGCTACTTAATAAAGAGCCTAACTTATTTCAAGATGTCAGCTCTTTTAAAAGAAACCTAATTACCGACTATTTACTAGACGGAAACATTTTTATATACTACGATGGTGCTCATTTGTATCATCTACCTGCAGATAGCGTAACAATACACGCAGACCCAAAAACATTTATAGAGAAGTACACATACAACGATGTAGACTACGGCCCGGACGAGATCATACACGTTAAGGAAAATTCCTTTTACTCTATTTTCCGAGGTACTTCAAGACTGAAGCCCGCTGTACGAACAATGGCTCTTACTGCTTCAATGAGAAAGTTTCAAGATAACTTCTTTAAGAACGGAGCAGTACCAGGACTAGTACTAAAAAGCCCAAATACATTAAGTGAAAAGATTAAAGAACGAATGATTCAATCATGGAGCATTCGATATCGTCCAGACGCAGGTGGTAGACGCCCTCTGATTCTTGACGGTGGTATAGAGATTGATAGCATTTCTAACGTAAACTTTAAAGAGTTAGACTTCCAATCTTCTATTACAGAAAACGAAACAATTATATTGAAAGCATTGGGTATCCCACCTATCTTATTAGACTCAGGAAACAATGCAAACATTCGTCCTAATATGAGAATGTATTATCTTGAAACAATCTTACCAATAGTAAGAAAGATAAACTACGCTTACAGCCGCTTCTTCGGATACGAAATAAAAGAAGAAGTTATAGATATCCCAGCTCTACAACCAGAGCTTAGAGATCAGTCACAGTACTATAGTTCATTAGTAAATGGTGGTATTATTACTATCAATGAAGCCAGAACTAGATTAGGCTTTGAAGCTTTAGAAGGACAAGATGATGTTAGAGTCCCTGCCAACATAGCAGGGAGTGCAGCCAACCCAGATGAGGGTGGTAGACCAACTGAAGGTGATGAAGATGGCAGTGACTAGAAATAGAAAACACAGATTAGTACATGAATTAGGAATGTACTTTGCTGAGAAAGGATATGTTGTTTCTTTAAATGAGTATAAGAGAGCCCTTGATAGACCGGCTTTCCTGTCTCCTAAAGAGATAGTAAAAGTGATGGGAACGTATACCGGAGCAGTAGACTGGATTGAAAAATACGAACCGGAACTATGGGAACTTATTCACAAAAAAGAGGATAAAGATCCTCTAACGGAATTAGCCCAAGCAAAAACGGGGAAAAAGAATGGATAAAATTTTTAACCTAACCTCAACTTTCAAAACCCATGCGGTAGATGACGGATCAGTGATGATTCGCGGTATGGCAAGTACAGCAGATTTCGATCGTGCTGGCGACTCTATCTCAGCTCAGGCTTGGGAAAAGGGTGGTTTAAAGAATTTCGAAAAGAACCCTATTATTCTTTTCAATCATGATTACGATCGTCCTATCGGTCGTGCTACAGGCCTTAAAGTAACAGAGAATGGCCTGGAGTTAGAAGCAAAGATTAGCAAGTCAGCACCCGCTAATGTTTGCGAATTAGTAAAAGAAGGTATCCTTGGAGCATTTTCTGTTGGTTTCCGAGTCAAGGATGCTGATTTCATAAAGGAAACTGACGGATTAATGATAAAGGACGCAGAATTATTTGAGGTATCGGTTGTTTCCGTACCTTGTAATCAGGAAGCTACTTTCTCGCTAGCGAAATCTTTTGACTCTATGGACGAGTATGAAGAATTCAAAAAAACTTTCACAAATCGTGTAGATCTAGCCGGTCAGACTCTGGCTAAAGACGAAGTTAATACTTCTAGCGTAGCTAGTGATACACCGGACGGAACCGAAAAGGTTCAAAAGGAGATACAAATGTCTGAAGTTAATACTCCAGAAATCGACTTAGCCGCATTTGCAAAGCAAGTAGCAGAAGAAACTGCTACCAAGATTGCTATGAAGCAAGCCGAACAAAAAGCCGCGGATGAAGCCGTAGCACAAGAAATCGTTGAGAAGGAAGCAGCAGACGCTGAAGCTAAAGCTCAACAAGAAGAAACAGTTAAGACTGCTGTAGTATCTGGTGTAGAATCAGGTGCCGAGCGTCTATTAGCTGACATGCAAGCAGACTTCGCATCTAAAGGTGTTGAAACTGCCGAAGTACTAGAAAAGTACAAGTCTGAGTTGATGGAAAAATCAGCTGAGCTTGAAGCTATGCGTACTAGCAAGCGTGACTTCTCTGGCCGTACAAACGGCGTAGACGTTAAAGCAATGGGCGGTGACTTATTGTCTGCTCACATTCTTGGTAAGATTACTGGCAAAGGTTGGGATACTAACTTTGGTCGTGAAACTCTAGAAAAAGCTGGCGTAACATATACTGGTACTGCTGGTGATGGTTCTGCAGTTGGTGTTGACGTAATCGTATCAAACCAGTTTGAGCAAGAAGTTCGTCAGGCAATGAAGGTTGCACCTTTGTTCCGCGAAATTCAAGTTTCAAGTGGTGCTACTGTACTACCAATCGCTCCTGATACCGAAGCTGCTAACTTTAGTGCTGGCGGTGCTGATACAGCTGCGAACAACTTGGAAGAAGCAGGCGCATCTGATAACAACTATAATGTTAATCAGGTAATCTTGCAAGCACACAGATTGATTTCAAGCACGTTTATTCCTGCTGATACTGACGAGCAAATCGTTATTTCAATCCTACCTATGCTTACCTCAGCTCTAGCACGTGCTCACGCAATCGCTATTGACTCAGCTCTACTAGTTGGTGCTGGTGCAGGTAACATCTCTAAAGGTCTAGTAGGTGTGAATGGTTCTGACAATGCAAATGGTTACGGTGCAGCTTCTGCTCTTACCGCACTAGATGCTTCAGCAACTGGTGTTGTAACTCCTGCTAACCTTCTTGCAATGCGTAAGGAAATGGGTAAGTACGGTCTAGAAGCTAGCCGTGTAGCTTACATCGTTCCTACTGATGCATACTTCAACTTGATTGATGCTTCAGGATTTACCGATGTAACAGAAGTTGGTAGTGATTTGGCTACTAAGCTTTCTGGTATGGTTGGTACGGTCTTCGGATCACCTGTAATTGCTACAGATCGTTTGGTTAGCAACTTGGCTAACGCTGGTGCAGCTACTACTACTGCAGCTCTTGCTGTAAACATGGATAACTATGTGATTCCACGTTTGCGCGGTGTTAACGTAGAAACTGACTACATCGTCAAAGAGCAGCGTACCGTATTGGTCGCAACTCAGTCTCTTGGCTTTAACGAGTTAGTTGCTGGCGCGGGTGCTAATAAGCCTGCAGTTCGTTTCCCTTTCCAATAGGCTAAGGGTTGCTTTAATCTGGGAGATACTCTCTTCCAGATTATTAACCTGGGGGAGTTTATTCTCCCCCAAGTTTTTACTAATATACTTATGGCAAATTTAATAACATTAGAAGAATATAAAGAAGCAGAAGGCATTGGAAGTCCCAAAGAGGACTTGCGTATCAGTGCTTTAGTTCCGGCTGTAAGTCAATTAGTAAAAACTTATTGTGGTAATACATTCGTAGATTTCTACTCTACGAATAAAGAAGAATCATTTAACATAACGTGGGGAACCAATATAGTTCAGCTAACAGAAAGCCCCGTAAATTCAATTGTTTCAGTTCAGGAGAGAGATTCTTATGGAACAGATTATACGACTCTTACTACTACGGCGTTCGACTATTTTCTCGATGAAAGTACCGACAGTATTTCTAGAACTAATTCTAGCGGTGGTGCTGTTAACTGGCCTCGTGGTCCTGGGTCCGTAAAAGTAGTTTATAGGGCAGGCTACGCCTCGGTACCAGAAGATCTAAAGTTAGCAATAATTGACTTAATTACTTACTACTTAAAAGACGAGCACAAAGAGCGAAGAACTCTTGGTGCAGCTAGCATTCAGAACCAGAGCTCTACGAGCCAACGTAATAATGTAGCTTTTCCCGACCACATTAAGCGAGTGTTAGACTTGTACAAAAACTACTAATGAGTAAAGCACTTGTAGACAAGCTTATAAAGGATTTTTTAACTGATCCTAAATACAAGCGACGATGGGATACAGTACTTAGAAGCCAGATGGGTGGACAAGCCCACATTACTACAATAACAGAAGCTGACCTGGTTACTCTATACAGAGATAATACTATAGCTGCTATCTACGGAGAGAAGTCTTTTAAAGAGGCAGAAGTTGCTGCAAACAGAGTAAAAGGTATTGAGAAAGCTGCAGTTATGGCTGCTTCTCACGTTTACTCTAACTTTGAAACTTACTATGCAAGAACTCGTGGTAAAAGGAAAGGATCTGTAGTTAGAGAGGGCAATAAAATTATAGTACGACAGCCTAGTGGCTTACATTCTTCTATACAGAGAATAATATGGCAGCAAGGTTGGAAGCAGTTAAAAAATACTCCAGAACTATCAGCCCAAAGTAGAAAAAGAGTAGGTTCAGCAGAGGGTATGAAAGTTTTTAGAAGAAGAACTCAAAATCTTCACGAAGAAAAAACAACTGTAGGATCTTTTACGCTATCCAAGTTGTATGAACGCGTAATGTCAAATACTATAAACAGTGACTTTACAGTAGCTCAGACAACGGTTATAGCTAACACTATTGGGGAGTATTTTGGAGCTGTAACAGCAGTGTGGCAAAAGGAGCAAATGGTAGGACAGTATAGTGTTTCTGATACTTTAGAGATACCTTTAACAATTGGCCCTCAAAGTAGTAACCCTGCAGGCTCAGAAGCATATGACTGGAAGCAGATAAGAGGTAAGTTGGAACAAGCACTTTTTGAGCATGCCATGCAGGGAAAATTTGGAGAACAGTATGCTAATACTGGTGGTAGTAAACCTTTAACAGAGAAAGTAACGGATAGAGCCTTACATATAGTTGTAGAAGAAATTGAGAAGTCTTTAAAAGGCAAAAAATCTATTAAGTTTAGTAAAACTACTTTGCCAAAAGAAGAAAAGGGAAAGACGAAATATTCAGGAAAACAGTCTGACAATAAAAAGCCAAAGAAAGCTAAACATTCGAAGATTAAAAGAAACAAGTACAGTGTTACTACGAGTAAGACTCAAAATACAGCAATGTCACCGATAGCTTTAGCAGCATTAATAAATGCTAAACTACCAGACGAGGTTGCGTCCAAGATGGGGCCTCCTAGACTACAAAATCAGTCAGGACGATTTGCTTCATCCGCAAGAGTTACTGATGTATCAACTACAACACAAGGATTTCCCAGCATAGGGTATACGTATCAAAAAGACCCCTATCAAGTATATGAAGTAGGCAGTGGCACAAGATATAGTGACGCTCAGAAAGATCCCAGGCCTCTAATAGACGCTTCTATACGCAATATCGCCGCACAATTTTTAACAGGAAGACTATATACTAGGAGAGTATAATGACAAGAACTTACACTTCTAGAAGAGCAAATATAGTAGAAGCTATATCAGAGAAGCTAAAAGAAATAAATGGGTCTGGAGCATATTTATCTGATGTAGAGAATAATGTTCATCCCTTTCTACGATTCTGGGATGAAGTACAAGAGTTTCCTGCAATACATTTGAATGCAGGAAGCGAAACCAGAGAGTATCAAGGCGGAGGGTATAAAGACAGGTTTTTATCTGTCACTGTTCGTTGCTATGTTAATGAAGAAGATGCGCAGTCAGCACTAAATGCATTGATGGAAGATGTAGAGACAGTTCTAGAAGAGAGCTCTCAGATACAGTACTCAGATAGAATGAATAACATATTTAATGTTCAACAGATCACTATAATCAGTATTGATACTGATGAAGGTGTACTTGAGCCTTTAGGAGTCGGAGAGATTCTTATAGAGGTTCGTTATTAGAAAATACTGGCACGAACAAATGTTCACGTCCAAGTCTTTTCAAGTTTCATAGGAGATAACTATGGCACAACAACTATATTTTAGCCGCGACTCGAAGATGTTTATTGAGTTTGATGGCGTTGTATGGGAAGTTCCCGTACTAGATGGATTTAGTTTCTCGCAAGCTACAAACAGTACAGAGATTACTTTGAACGAGATGGAGTCTACAGGTGGAGTCAGCCGTCGTGGTCGGAGAGCTTTTAACGACTCTTTAGCACCAGGCGAATGGTCTTTTTCAACATATGTACGACCATTTAAATCAAGCACAACAGGCACAGGAAAAGCAGATTCTGCAGCTGAAGTTCACGCAGTAGAAGAAGTTCTTTGGGCTTTATTTGCTGGTGCAAAAAATTATGATGTTAGCACTTTCGATTACGATACAGGCGGCACCAATGTAATTACACCAGGTACCTCTTCTAGTACAATTAATTTAGGATCTTCTAACTCATCTACATTAGGCACAGCTAACGTATACTTTGTACTTGGTTCTGATAATCGTAAAGTGATGAAGTTGAAAGACGTTACTGTTAATGAAGCAAGCGTTGATTTTGATATTGACGGTATTGCTACTATTAACTGGTCTGGAAGTGCTTCAGAAGTACTAGACTTCACTGGAAGTACTCATGAGGATAACACCGCACCTGTACACAGTGACACCACTCAAGATGGTGGAACTATTGCAATAGGTGATGTATGGTTAGACGCTAATGATTCTTATCGTTTATATGTTCTTACAAATGTAACTAACGGTTCAGAAGCAAGAACTGTCTACAGAGACGAAGCCGTTCTAGCTACTAATAACTTTATTCGTAATCGTCTAACAGTATTAAGTGTTACACCTACTACTAGAGACCCAGACTCCGACGGAGCCAACGAGCTAGAAGCCAGCTACAGCTTGACTCTTACAGGCGGTAACGTTACTTTTACTAATAATATCAGTTACATTACTCCAGAAGAATTAGGTATTGTAAACGTGCCAATCGGTCACGTCACAGGTACTCGGTCTGTATCAGGCTCTTTTACTTGTTATTTGACGGAAGATACTTCAGCTACTAATGCTTCTGCGGACTTCTTTGATGACGTACGCGGTATTACTAACGTAGTAACTAACTCTTTTGCTTTAGTATTTAAGATTGGTGGTGCTTCTGGTACTCCTCGTCTTGAGCTGAATATGCCCACTTGTCACATCGAAATTCCTACTCACTCTGTTGAGGACGTTATTTCTCTTGAGACGAACTTCATGGCGCTGCCTACAACCATTGCAGGCACAGATGAAGCAACAATTATTTATCACGGCGCTGTCGTATAATATAAAATTGTTGGGTATGAAAGGGGCTTCGGCCCCTTTTTATTTGACCAAGGAAAAATAAATCTTGACATTTTTCCTTACCTCCCTTATAATATAGATTCATCAAAAGTGAGAATGCTTTATTCTCTTAGAGCCAAGAACCAATGCCAAGTTATAATTTTAAGAGAGAAGCAGATGTTTACTTAGTTCATAACGGAAGTCGTTATAAGCTAGATGTAAAAGATATATCTATGTCTCAAAGCTTTGCAGAAAAGAGTTACGCAGTGAAAACTTTGCATAACCCTGGTGATTACTTTGAAGGAAGCTCAATTACTACAGCTAAGGCTGCTAATTTTGACTTTGAAATCTACGCCATAGAAGAAGCAGATTTTACAATTGTAGAGTCTTTGCTTATAAGTACTTCGTCGTTTGATATATATGTTCAAACACCCACAGATGTTTTTAAGCTTGAAAAATGTGTAATGACAAATGGTAGTTTTGTAATCGAGAGATCACAACCCCTGAGTATTGCAATTCAAGGAGAAGCATCTAAACTAACTAGAGGAGTATCTGTATTAGGTAATCTTCAGTCTAGATCTGCCACTAAAACTTTTGTTACCAACCCTAAATTGGAAGTGACATTAGGTGGTGCCTCCCTTACAGATATTGTCTCAGTTACGGTCGAGTTACAGAATGATATAGAGTGGTTACCCTATGAAACTGTTAACGCTTCTTTATCTGTAGCTGCTGCTGTAAACACTATGTACCCAGATTTGTATTATATTAAAAAGAAAATACTTGCGGGTTCTATCACTCAGTATCTTGCCGATACAACTACTAGTAATGTACAGACCTGGAATAGCTCCTTGCCTTTGGAGATAAAAGCAGGGAACGGACTCTCAGGGACTCAATTTAGAGGGTTTCAGGTAGGTTCAGCAACTAGTACTTTCACAAATAGAATGGGTACGGGAGATGTATTTGTTCAAAACTATGACTGGAGAATTACTGATAATTCAAGTTCTCTAGCCACAATATTTAAATATGTAACAAACTGAGGAGTTTAGTTAAAAAATGGAACTTAAAAAATTAATGGTCGATACTAAGGCCGTATGGATGGACTTTCCTGGATTAGAAGGATTCTCCGTAGAAGTAGCAAATCTTTCAAGAAAAGAATTAACTCAATTGAGGAAAAAATGCACTACTAACAAATTCGATAGAAAAACTAGACAGGTCGTAGAGAACTTGGACGAAGAAAGATTTATTATAGAATTTGCCAAGCAAAGCGTAAAAAACTGGAAAGGGTTAACTGTAGAACATTTAGAAACTCTTATCTTAGTAGATACAGAAAGTACAGATCCTGGAACAGAAGTGGAATATACTATAGACAACGCCGAAGTACTAGTTAGTAACTCAACTGAATTTGATACTTGGCTCAATGAGGTAGTCTTTGATTTAGAGAACTTTCGTACAAGATCAAAAAAGCCAAACAATAAGCCGGCTGGAAAAACTATTCCAGAATAGTGAAACGGGGATGACCCAAGACAAGTACTTCATGATGATGGAGCAATTAGGCAAAGAGCCTATAGATTCAGAAGTGCCTCCCGCATGGGAAGATTTCCCTGATATAGTGCTTAACGCTATAAGTACTTTTAATTCTCTGGGAGACAGGATGTACCCAGATATAGGATATGTAGGTAAAGATTATACGAATCTTGTTTATTACTTAGAGTTGCACGTTATAGAGGATAAAGAGTTCTTTTTAGATATTTTATCCTGGCTAGACGCAAGAGCTATCAAAAAGTCTTCTGAACAATTAAAGAAGCAGCATGATAAGCTAAAGAGAAAAAAATAGTGGCTAATACAGTAAAGTTGACAATCAAAGTAGACGATGACGGGTCTCTTAATGTCGTTGCAAAAGAAGCAAAAGCTGCTGCAGCCGCTACCGACAAACTCGGCACCTCAACGGATAAGCTTAGTAATAAGAAAAATCGATTTAATAAACTAGAGAAAGGCACCGCACAATTAGGGGCTAACTCTACTAAAGGTTTTGCTAAACAGGCTCAAACTATTGGTGGAGGTCTAGTTCCTGCATACGCAGTATTAGCTGCTAATATATTTGCTTTAACTGCCGCTTTCGGATTTTTGAAAAATGCAGCAGATGTAAAGATATTAGAGCAGTCCCAACTAGCTTTTGCTAGAAATACAGGAGCAGCTCTAGGATCTATTACTAATAGATTAAGAGAAGCATCTGATGGAATGCTTGGATTCCAAGAAGCAGCTTCCGCTTCCGCAATCGGATTAGCTAAGGGTTTCTCCCCCAAGCAGTTAGAAGACTTAGCGAAGGGAGCACGAAAAGCTTCTACTGCATTGGGTAGAGATTTTGCTGACTCTTTTGACAGATTAGTTAGGGGTGCTTCAAAAGCTGAGCCAGAGCTATTAGACGAATTAGGTATTACACTAAGATTGGAGGATGCGACTCGAAGATACGCAGAAGCAATCAGTCTAAACAGAGACGAGTTAAACGATTTTCAAAGAAGCCAAGCAGTACTGATAGAAACTCAAAGACAGCTTAATACTTTGTTTGGGGATGTTGAGGCTGCTAGTAATCCTTTTGTTAAATTAGCCAAAACCTTAGAAGACCTAGTAAAGACAGGAGCACAGTATGTATTGCCCCTATTCGAAGGTATAGCCAATCTTATTAATAGATCTGGAGCTGCTGCCGTTGCCGTTTTCGGATTGCTAGGGCTTAGCATTCTTAAAGCTGCTATACCTATGGAAGGTTTGACAAATAAAATTAGTGAGATGGAAAAGCAGTCTAGCACAAGCTTAGCTAAGGCTAAACAAGATCTTGAAGAGTACAGAGCCGCAGTAAAAGCTGCAGAAGCAGATGTACAGTCCAGAAAGATAACCTCTATAAAGTCAAGCTCTAGCGAGCTGTTAAACGCTTCAAAAGGAGATGGAAGTAAGCTTGTTCAAAAAGTAAACCAAGGAGTAGCTTTATCCCCTGCTCAGAAAGGACAACTAAAGAAAGTACTGGCAGATGCAGAGCATTCTTATAGAAGACATGGTGAAATTACTAAAGGCGTATTTAAGGGTGTAAATATAGAACTTGTTAGAGATTTCAACAAGTCCTTTACCAGTATGGAAGTAAAGTCTCGTACTTTAGGGCGAGCAATAAAAGATACTTTTGTAGTAGGCAGACTACAGGCCACTAGATTTTTTGGTTACTTAAAAACTAAAGGAGTCGGCGCACTAAAGACAGTCACAAAAGGCTTAGGCTTAGTAGGAAAAGCAGTTGGTGCAGCATTTAAGTTAGCAGGATTTATTGGCATTTTAACAATGTTAATAGAGATGTTTAAGACTCTTAAAGAAAACTTCTATGATATAACAATTAGTATAGTTAGTTTTGCGGATAAAATAAAACAAGTAGCAACTCCCGCCATTAACTCCTTAATAGAAGGATTTCTTAGCTTTTCTGATAGCGTCATCGATGTTTTTAGGGGCATACCTCATACTATAGCAGTATCCTTAAATGACGCCGCTAGAAATATTCTTGAAGGTCTGGACCAGATTATAAACTCCGTAGTTCAAAAAGTTAACAAGTTTTTAACGGCTGTAAATGAAGTTTCTCCAAAGAAGTTTCCTATGATAGAATTCATCAGTGATATGGCAGCAGGCTATAAAGGCTTAGATGAAACTAAGCCTGTACTTAGCAACCTTGCAAAGGAGTTTGACTACCTCTCCACAGCTTCTACTACGTTTGCTGATTCGTATAATAGGTCCTCGCTTGGAGCGTTTGCTAAAAATATGCAAGATAATGCGGCGCATACTAATGCTTCAGCAGAAGCTTTAGATCGTTTTAACGAGGCTGTAGCTATCTTGAAAGCAGATTTAAATGAAATTAATGACGGGTTGAAACTGATGCCTGAGGGACTAGACAAAGTAGGAAGTCAAGCTAAGGCAGTAACCCAACTCTCTGTATCTAGTAGTTTACAAGCTCTATTAGCCACCAGGAAATATAGCGAAGGTATAGGTAAATTAGAACCAGGGCAAAACGAACTACCCACAGGCACGGATCCAGTAAACGCGGGCGCTCCACCTAAAATAGTAGAAAGAGCACTATTTTCAGAAACTGACAGGGCTGCCGCAATAACTACACTAAAAGATGCTCTACTTTCATTAGATGGTGTATCAAGCAAATACGCTACAACCTTACAAAGTATAATAGCAAAGGACGCTTTTACGCAATCTGACATAGAAACTTTAATAGAGCTAGAAACTGCTGGAGCTGCTGTAAATAGTGGTCTACAAGCTTTAAGGGAAGGTCTCAAGACACTTAAAACTTCTTTAAGAGACAGTTTGGGAAGTGGAGATATTTTTGTCGCAATTAGAGAGCTTAATTCTCTGAAGGCAAATGCGGACGGAGTAGTAGGGGGTATTGATACACTAGGACTAGGCCTAAAGGCTCAGGCAGAAGTGTTGAAAAAATATAATGACGCTTTAGCAGGGACAGGCGTTACTACCGAAGAGTTTCGTGAAAAACTTATTGCGCTACAGGAATCCCAACACAAGAACGCAAAAGATACGTTGAGAGCGTCCCTGGCCGTAGGCTATCAGAAAGAGAATTTAACTGCTCAAGCAAAAGTTCAAAAATCTTTAAATGATCTAGCCCTCAAAGACGCGGAGATACTGGTACAGAGTGAGGGACCCGAAAAAGAAAGACTAAAGAGAGAAAGAGAGCTTTTAGAGATCCGTTTAGAAATAGCCAAGGTTACGAAACAAGTAGCAGCCGCTAATGAGTTAAGTAGGAGATCCGGCTCTTCCCTTGGAGATGCAATAACCGATATAGGCTCTATACCTCCCCATTTACAAGGAGAGCACTTAAAAAACTTTCAAGGTCTATTGGGCGGGGTCACGGATACTTTTGATAACCTTCACGCACAGTTTAAAAGACTAGGAGAAAATGGCGAGTTAATGGCAGCCCTAACAGGCGGAATTGCAAATGTTACTGGATCATTAAATGCGTTGCTAAACTTAGACTCCGAGTCTGCCCTTAGTCAAAAACTAGTAGGGGGTATGGCTGTAGCAAGCGCTATGCTTAATTCTTATGCAGAAGTACAAAAAGCAGCTTCTGATGCAAGAATTCGCCAGATAGACAATGAAATTGCAGCAGAGAAGAAGAGAGATGGTAAGTCAAAAGAATCATTAGGCAGACTGGCTGCTATGGAGAAGAAGAAAGACGCAGAAAAGAAAAAAGCGTTTGAACAAAATAAAAAGATGCAAATGGCTCAAACGGTTATAGCTACAGCTACAGGTGCAATACAAGCATATGCTTCCGCTCAAGTGTTAGGCCCATTCGCTGGGCCTATTGTAGGTGCAATGTTAGCAGGACTTGTTGTAGCTATGGGTGCTAAACAGATGGGTATAATAGCCTCCAGCTCCTATCAAGGTGGTGGTGGAGGGGTTGGGTCCGCAGCAGGGGGTTCTTCTGTAAGTCTTGGCGATAGAAATAGCACTGCCGATCTAGCTAAGTCAAGAGGAGCAAGAGGAGAGCTTGCGTACGCTAGGGGAGAATCAGGTACTGGCGGCATGGACTCATTTAAGCCAGCTTTCTCCGGGTACAAGAATAGAGCTGAAGGAGGCAATACCGGCTTCGTAGTAGGAGAGCAGGGGCCAGAATTATTTGTTCCTGAAACGCCAGGCAGAATAGTTCCTAATGATGACATCGCAGCAGGCGGAGTAAGTAATGTGAGCTTCAATATCAATACAGTAGACGCATCCGGAGTAGAAGATCTACTTGTCGCGCAAAGAGGAAATATCATAGGAATGATTAGACAGGCCGCCAATACATATGGGCAGGACTTTGTAGAAGACGTAGACACTTCAACGTTTACACAATCTGCAGGTGGAGTGAGTAGATACTAATGGCACAATTTGCAAATTTTCAAAATGTTTTACCTGATCCAAATAACGCTATTGGAACAGCAGGTCAAGTAGCAGGAGACGCAGGCCCGGGGTTTGCGTCAGTCCAGCTGACTTCTAATCAGCCCATCATTAAAGATTTTACTAACTCAGGAAGGCTGCTCGCACGTGCAGTAGCCGCCCATAAGTGGACAATAAACATTAAGTATAATCCAATGATAAGAGCAGATTTTGAAAATATCTATACTTTTATTTTAGGTAAAAGAGGTGGTCTAACCCCTTTTTATGTGTCTCTACCTCAGCATAGAGTCCCTCAAGATATATCTTTTGCTAATTGGACAGATACAGTTAATCTAGACGCTACATCAACTTTAGCTGCAGGAGCTACCAAAGCTCTATTAGGTAAAGGTGGTTATAGCAATACTACTAATAAAACTCCTCTTCCTGGCGATTTATTTACTATAGACGGATCTAACTCAAATCACACCAAAACTTACATGGTAACTCGGGTAGAGAATAGTAGTGATTATCAAAGTGGACAACCACAGCCTACCTCTAGTCAAGTAAGAATTCATTTTGTACCAGGATTGCAGAAGGCAGTAGCTGCAGCTGATGACTTTGTTTTTCATAATCCGTTAATCAAAGTAATAGCAAAAGACGTTCAACAATATTCATTAAATACAGATAACTTATATCAGTTTTCGTTAAGCCTAGAAGAAGTACAGTAATGGCAATAAGAGATTTAGACAGCGGATTAGTAGATTCTTTACTAGAGAATGAACCGTTTGCGTATGCACACCTTGTTAAGTTTGAAAAGCCTGTCGTTACGACAGGAGGCAAGAGTGCGCGTAAAGCAACAGATTACGCTTATATAAGTGATGGCTCTATAGACATAGTATTTGATGATCTGTCACAAGATGTACAAAATAATAACAATGGACCTCAAACATACATTGCAAATAAATTAATAAGTGTGGGGGACATGTCAGAGAGTACTCAAGCTAAGACGTCCTCTATTAATTTAAAAGTATCTGCTGCAGCTCTTAACACTTCATTAATTACTAGCCTAAATATAACTTCTTCTAGCATTACAGCTACACAAGATTTAGTAGAAGCGGGCTTCAGAGAGGGAGACTTAATAGAGCTACTAAGTGGCTCCGGTAATAATGATACTAAAAAAATAAGAATAAACTCTTTTTCTAATAACAATAAAACTGCAAGTGTGACAGGTATGTCCACACTTACAAGTGAAACAGGTGTTGTCTATAGTTTAAATTTTTGTAGTCCAGAAGTTCAGGGTATTCTAAATATTCGTAGCGATAGTAGTTATGCCGGCTACATAAACAGAGATGTTTATGTATATAAGGCACACCTAGACTCTGAAGGACTTATTATTGGCAAACCTTACCTACTATTCAAAGGTATAATTGCATCCGGAAAATTAACTGATGACGTTACCTCTGCGGCCAGTGTGTCGTGGTCTGTCACTAGTCATTGGTCAGATTTTAGTAGAGTTAGTGGTAGACTTACTTCTGACGCCCAGCATAGAGCTTTAGACGCAAATAATAGACCAGACAGAGAGAGCGTTCATAGACCGTCCTATGCTACTGACTTAGGGTTCTTACATAGCGAGCAAGCTGTTAATTTAGTTTCTACTTATCAGGTTAAAGAAAGTAGAATTAGAACTACTGTGAAAAGAACCTGGTATGGATCAAAGAAGTACAGAACTTACGAGTACGAAGTAGATGTAGACAGAGAAGTAGATTTACGCTTTAATCTAGATGCAAAGTATTTGCCCGTGGTTTATGGTGTAAATAAGTTGGATAGCATACCTGTATTTGTAGACACTTTAGCAAGTGACTCAAAACAAGTTTTTGTGGCCTATGCAATCTCAGAAGGAGAGATAGGCGGTATTTATGATATCTATATGGATGACACGTCTTCAATATGTATAGATTCTAACGATTTTGACACTCGCTCCTCTCAAACATCTGAAAATACTATAGATGTACTTTGCTCTGGGCGAATGGATAGAGGAGACACTCTTGCCCCTAGAGTTCGTTTCTCTGGAACATTTAATGCACTGTCTCATTCATTTTCTCAAGGTTTCAATACATGGGACTCAGAAGGTAGAGGAGCGCACGCTAGAAGTGAGCCGCTACCTACACCTGTAGTTACCTTTAACTCAGGAGGTGCAACTACCCAAGGGTCAGGTCTAACTCATGAAGCGTCTACTTTTTTCAGTACTCCTCTGACCGCGAGTCTTACTGTACATACTGGTAAACCTGAGCAAAGAGCCAACTCTGTACTCGTACAAAATGCTAGTAATTTTAAAGTAGGGTCTACGTATTACAGCGGCTCCTCAGACTATTGGGGAGCGAATCATGCCTTACTAGATACTGCGTACGTAGTGGCAAACTACCAAATTGGAGAAGGTGAGACAACTATACCTTCCTTAGACTTTGTCGTACGAGGTAAAGGAATAAGATGCTATAATTATGACTATTCTTATGAGCAACATGCAGGGTACGAGTCTTCTGATACTGCTCTCACTTCGTTTAATATAGGCGAAACAGTAACTATTAAAAAAACTAGTAACAATAGTACTATTACCACTACTACTATTGCTGATAGATATACTTTAACTAGAATGGATGGAACCCTTTCTACAAGGGTACGCTTTGCTAGTGACCCTACAGGTTCTACTACAGAAACAAGTTTTTACATGCAAAGTGGTAGTAAAGTCTATCACGTAGCAGCTCATAATCACGTTGAGAACTCAGGCGTAGTTCCTGAGATTTTACAGAGACAAGTAGCAAGTGCAGCCGCAGCTTCCGATAATAACTCGGCCGAAGTCAATATAGGTACGGGAACAGCAGCATATGTTGCAGCACTAGCAGCAGGCCGTAAAGTATCAATAACATCTACCGGAAATTTCTTGACAGGTGGAGTTGACTGGTTAAACAGTTTTGAGTTTACATACTCAGGTTCTGTTATCTCAGGTCTTGGCAGTACGGGTACAGGGTCTTCGACTCTTGTAAATAAATTTGTAACTGTAAAAGACGGTATAGCTCTAGCATCTAGTGCTTCTAGTACTGATGATATCTATAACGGTTTAACTATAGAGCTAACAAATATACACGCAGATGGTAGCACAACAGTACAAAGACGTACTATTTCGGATTACAATGGTTCAGCAAAAGTTGCTACTGTAGATACTGCATGGGAGTATGATAATATTCCCAAAGTTTCAGATACCTATAAGATATTTCCTGCCGATGATATTAGAGTAAGCATTAACCCTGCAATTCAATTCTTAGACTATATGACCAGCTCTAGGTATGGTGCGGGTCTGGATTTAGAAGCCGATTTAGATATGGATTCTTTCCTGACTGCAGCGCGTAAGTGCGATACTAGATCTGACGTAACAGTTATATCTAGCACTACCTCAACCATAGCCGTAGGAGCTGTATACAAACATGTTGTATCTTCAAAAACACTGTTCCAAGGGACTGTGGAAAGTGTTTCTTCCGTAACAATTAATGGAACTGCAAGAACTCAAGTTACTTTTACAGACGTAGTAGGAAAGCTTGGTAATAGATGGGCAGATTGGAAATACTTCTATACCGGAGAACTATACTATAATCTAGGTACTTTATACCAAGCAACGGCGGACGGAGTAAGTGCTGCTAACACTAATAGTAATGTAGTAACCGCCTTCAATCTTGAAAAGGTTTCAGGTAGTGGATCAAGTACTATTACTTTAGGCTCCGGTATAGGTAACTTTGATGGAAATCCTCTAGTAATGTCTTATGACACTGCTTCCGAGTTATTTAATTCTGGGTATGAATTATATGATTCAGATAGTGTTAAGTATTGGAGATATATGGGATGGGAGTCTCATAATCAAAGAGAGGTTACTCGTCACCAAACTAACGTAGTACTTGATACAAAAAGACCTGTATTTGCAAATATTAACAGTATGCTAGGGCACTTCAATGGTTTAATTCGATACTCGAATGGTAAGTACTTTTTAGATGTTGAATCTGCTGCTGGAGCAGCCACTTCTTACACTTCAACAGCAGGAGAGAGCTACGCAGTAAATGAAATTAATGCCTTAGATATAATAGGTAGCATAGATGTAGAAGATGCGGGCCAGAAAGGTACTTTTAATCATGTAGACGTTAATATAAACGATCCTCAAAATAGATTTGAACCAAGATCTGTGGTATTATTTAATTCCAACTATCTAAAAGAAGACAGAATGGTTCCTAAGAAGGGCAAAGTTGATTCCCCTTATGTAAGTAATTACTACAATGCTAGAGTAAACGCTAAACAATATTTAGACCAATCTAGAGCAGGCCTTAAGATTAACTTCACATTAGGACCTTGGGCTATTTTATTAGTTGCAGGTGATGTTATAAGAATAACTCATCCTAGATTCGGCTGGACTAATAAGTACTTTAGAATCACTAACTTAAACTTTAAGAATAATTGTTTAGTACAAGTTACCGCCGAAGAGCACGAAGACAATGCTTACATAGTTCAATCCGATAACCCGGGAGACATTGTAGCAGTAGAAGGCATAGCAGCAAATCTACCCGCTCCGGCAGCTCCTAGTAATCTTTCCGCTACTCAAACTGATCGAGGCGGCATCGCTCTTAGCTGGACTAATATCACTAAATTTAATCCAGCTAGTTATAGTGTTCAGATCTGGAGATCTAACGATAATAATAGGTCTAATGCTAAAATTGTTGGCATTTCAAAGGGAGATGTATTTACAGACGCTGTAACAGGTGCGGGTAAACAAACTTTTTACTATTGGGTAAGATACGCAGTTCTGGTAGTTAGTCAAAGAAGCTCAGGAGTAGCTCCTAGAGAAGTATTCTCTACTTATTTTCCTGCGAGTGCGACTGGTGGACAAGTTGGCGTATCAGACGGAGCGCAAGATGCGCCTGTAGTAAATTTAACTAATGATAACGTTTCTATAATTGCACAAGCAAACGGAGTAGTTTCTTCATTTGCTAACTCAGGCACCACCATTACAGCTTTTATAGGAGATGTTCAGCTTCCTTATGACGGCACAGCTCCCTACACGGAGCCTTCTTTCAGAGTAACGAGTGTAGTACCTTCAACAGGCGTAACTATAGATAGCACTCCTACTATAGGAACTAATAGTTATGCATTGGGTGAAATTACAGGCTTCACTCAGGATGTCGGCACAGTAAGCTTCACTATAGTTGTAACAGATAGTTTAGGTAGAGCTAATACCTATCAGAGAGTTCAAACTATAACAAAGAGCAAGCGCGGTATCCAGGGACCACAAGGCGCTCAAGGCGTTCCTGGTCCCGACGGGGCCCCAGGAGAGCAAGGTCCACAGGGTGTTCCTGGGGCTCAAGGGCCAGGGGGTCCTACAGGCCCTGCAGGTGCTACAGGCCCACAAGGAGTCATCGGAGCTCAAGGCCCAGGAGGAGCAGCAGGTTCCGCAGGCGCAGCAGGACCTGATGGGTTAAGTGCGTTCTTATTCTATAACGGAGCAGCGAGAACAACTCTCGATAACAGCCCTTCGATATCAAACTGGTCCAGCGGAGGTACTTATGCGCTAGGTAGTGTAAGACAGCATAGTAGTAAAGTTTGGGCAGCTACTCAGGCACATACTGGTCGCAGCACTGTTCCTCAGTCAGATACTTCTTTTTGGGTTCAAGTATTTGCAGGAGGCAGCTCTGCGGTATCTGATATGACCAAGCTTACCCCCACTTTTTATAATGGATCTCAAGGGTACTGGTTCACAGTAGATGAACAAACTTCTAGCCGTTGGTTTGCAAATGCAACTCAAATATCCGGCGGGGTGACGGGTGTAACACACACTATTATAGGTACAGCGTTAAGTAGTACTGCTTTAGTCTCTGGCAGCTTTGGAGATCCTTTAATTACTGAAGGACAAACAGGCCCAACAGGAGCTACAGGTCCACAAGGTAATCAGGGCCCCACAGGCCCTACAGGGTCTCAAGGGCTTACAGGAGCTGCTGGTCCACAGGGACCACAAGGACCACAAGGTAATACCGGCCCTACAGGTGGCACAGGACCTTCTGGTGCTGCTGGAGGCACAGGACCGGTGGGGCCCCAAGGCGCAACAGGCCCTGCTGGGGCTCAAGGACCCGCGGGCCCACAAGGACCCCAAGGACCTAATGGGCCGGCCGGTCCCTTAGGACCTGCAGGCGGTTCCGGTAATCCAGGACCTCCAGGCGGTCAAGGACCACAAGGACCCCAGGGCCCTCCAGGACCTAACGGAGTATCTCCAACGGCAGTAACAGTGAGTAGGTCAACCGTAGTCAGAGCACAGAGTGGTACCACTACTGTAACGTGGACAAGACAGACAGGTAGTACTACCAGTACAGCAACTAGAACGCTAACATCTAATTCTAGCACTGAAAAAGTGCAGTGGCAAACAGGAAGTCTTCCTAGTGGTTGGAGTCAAAGTAACTCTCCCTCAGGAAACAATTCTCAAACGGTCACTTGTACTTTAAGCTTTAGTAGTGTATCTGCTGCTTCTACGGCGTCTTTCTTTGATGCGTCGGCTAAGTGCGTAAGCCCTGATTCTTTAGTTGAATTGTCGGGTAACACTTTAGTTGCAGTAGATACTTTAGTAAAAGGAGATTCAATACTAACACAAGAAGGAGAGACACTAGTTACCAGTATTATTAAGAATCACACTAGAGATCACTACTATATTATAAATAATGAATTAAAAATAACGAATGATCACCCTATGTTTAAGCTTGACGGAACAACAGTAACTCCTGAGAATATAAAAATAGGCGATAAATTAAAAAATAGCACTGTTACTTCTGTAGAAAAAGTATTTGAAGAGTTGAACTCAGTGTATATTGAAACGGAAAATGGGATATTAGACATTGTGTCCCCTACTACTATCTATACCTTAAAAGGAGGTTATTAAATGTTACTACCTATACCAGAAAACGTACATATGTATACATATACACTGGTGACGGGAGGTGTTACTTATACCTTGGAAAAGGCCAGCCTTGAAGATAAAGACTTTGTTATAAGTTGTTGGGATGATACCACAGCTAGCCCTAATAGTGCGGCATATAATTTAACAAACTCTCAATATTTTGATAAATTTGCTATAAATACCGCCCTTATGTTAAGGTCTACCTTAGACCCAGGAACAGAGCATAATACAGCATCTGTTTATAAAGTTGATGGAGTTTCTACTGGATACGTACAGTCTAAAAGAGTAGCTGACGATGATGGAGTTATAAGCTCAGTTAAGCCCTGGCTTCATATTCATTCAGACTTCAGAGGGCAACATAAGCTAAAGTACTTTATGGGATTAGTCCAGTTTTCTCAGTTTTATAGAGAGCAAGAAGTAGTAAAGCCTAAAGCAAACATAATAGACTCTGCTATAGGAATGAAAAAAGTGTATAATGACATAAATGCAACTTTTAAACAAACCTCAGATACTCCAGGAATAGGGATAATGCACGAGATGGAGACTACAAAAGAAAACTGGGCTACTTATATCAATGATAAGGGATGGGAGTTTTCATACTCCACAGCTGAGTCTCCTATATCCGACGCTAAGTGGCAGACACCGGATGTTACAGTCGCAAGGTCTGGGTTAACGTGGAATAGAGAGTTCTAACAGTGAATAACAATTTTTTGATATTTGATGATTTCTACAATAATGTGGATCAAGTAAGAGAATACGCTTTAGGACTAGATTTTAATGTACAAGGTAATTACCCAGGATTGCGTACAAAGCCAGAAGAGACAAACCAACTAGGGTATCTACAATCTTTTTTTGAAGAACTACTTCATAAAAAAATTACATACTGGCCTTCCGAGTATAATACTTCCTACCAGATTACTTTGGAGGATTCAGAGACTTGGGTTCATCACGATGATACTGAATGGGCAGGAGTATTATATCTTACTCCTGACCCTCTTTTGAATAGTGGAACTTCGGTTTATAGACATAAAGAAACTCTTAATTACAAGTACCACTCAACAGATAGCATAGACTATAATGATAGTGACGATGCTAGAGACTTGGATAAATGGGAGCCTATATTATCTTCGAGTAATATTTATAATAGACTAGTGCTATACAAAGGTGATATGTACCATCGTAGCACTATCGCAGGATTTGGAACAACTAAAGAAACAGGAAGGTTATTTCAAACTTTCTTTTTTAATACAACAGGAGAATAATATGGCAACATGGACAATAGATAATTTACTATCATACGATAACTACGAAGAATCTAGTGGTGTAATATATGCAGCAGAGTATCGTTTAACCCATAGCGATGGATCAAAAACTTGTATAATAAGAGGGCTAGTAAACTTAGATATTAGTGACTTAACATCTTTTATTACTTACTCTTCCGTAACTGAACAAAATGTTATAGACTGGGTAAAAGCAATACTTGGCTCTGAAGAAGTAACAGCTCTAGAATCTGTGATTATTAGCAGAGCACAAGAGCAAAATAGAAATGGAGTAACTACAGGGGTTACTTGGTAATGAGAGACAATTGGCAGTTATGGGAGGGGGCGTTAACTCCTCAAAGATGTGACGAGATAAAAAATAGTTGTTATAATGAAGTTTCTTTAACCGATGCTACTATATTCTCATCTGGGGATTTTCATCCAGACCGGACAGTTAGAGACACTAAAATAGGCTGGGTACAAACTCCGGAAGTCGTAGCTATTTTAAAAGATTATGCGAATAGAGCTAATAGACTAGCTTTCGGGTTCAATGTCGATTATTTACCTCCCGTACAGTTTGGAGAGTACTCTAAAGGGTCGTACTATCACTGGCACTACGATGTCAACTGGAATGCGGACAGTATGTATGATAGAAAATTATCAATATCAATACAGCTTTCTGACCCTAATACTTATCAAGGCGGGGATTTCGAATTTGAAAGCATAGAGAACCCTACGAAATTTAAGACACAGGGCTCCATATTAGTATTCCCTAGTTATAATGTTCACCGAGTAACAGAAATTACGGAAGGTACTAGAAATTCTTTAGTTGGATGGATGGAAGGCCCCAGATGGAGGTAAGAAAAAATAATTCTTGACTACGCAAGTCCCCTTTGTTATAATTTGATCATGGAGAATTTAAATGAGCGCAGCTAATTACGACCTAGTTATTGATCAGGGATCGACTTTTGCTATTGACTTAACTGTCAAAGAGTCCGGTGTCGCCAAAAATCTAACCGGCTACTCAGCCAGGGCACAGATGCGCTCGACTAAAACAGCCGCCAGTGTTTCAGGTACTTTTACTTGTACTGTGCTTAACCCAGCTTCTAATGGTGTTCTTAAAATGGAGCTCCCCGCAAGCACCTCTAGTGCTATGTCAGCTGGACTCTATTTTTATGATTTAGAGATTCACACAGGTAGTGACGCTATAGTTAAAAGACTACTTGAGGGTAAGGTAACCATAAATCAAGAAGTAACGAGATAACAATGGCCGTAGATACAATACTAATTACAGAGCAAGTAACTGACTTAACTGTTACTTCAACAAATAATATAGCTATAGACTTAACTACAGACGATGTAAGTGTTACAGTTAATAATATAGCTCTTCCTATCAACAATACAGATGCACAAAACGTTGCTTTCACCCCATATAATACTATAACAGCAACAAATGTAGAAGATGCTTTAAAGCAATTAGCAGATCAAGATTTCAGAAGTACTAGTGCTCCCACAGGTGCTACAGTAGAAGAAGGGGATACTTGGTACGATACTGATGACAATCAGTTAAAAGTTTATCGCGAAACTAGCTCAGGAGTCTTTGCTTGGGTTCCTATAATTGTAGGTAACGAGTCTCCCGACTCTGATACGCTAGACGCAGGAGCCTTCTAAGGCTATTTTGGAGTTCTAAATGGCTCAAACAATTAAAATCAAACGCAGTACCAGTACTTCTGCACCGAGTTCTCTTGCCCAAGGCGAGCTAGCATATTCGGATAGCAGTGACAAGTTATGGATTGGTGCTCCTGCAGACAGTGCAGTAATCGCTATTGGTGGTAAGTTATACACAGATATGTTGGATCATACTGCGGGTACCCTTACAGCCAGTAGTTCTATTATTGTAGACTCTAATAGTAAAGTAGATCAGCTAAAAACTGCTAATCTTACTATAGGGGCTAACAGTATTACTTCTGGCTCTGGAGACATCGATCTAGTAGCTTCTGGTAACTTAGATATTGATGCAGGTACTATAGATACTTCTAGTCAGGCGACTGAGTTTAAGATTGTAGACAACTCTGCTACTTCTATTACGTTTACAGAAGGCACTAATAACTACATTACGTTAGTAACTACTAACTCTGCTGAAAAGATTATTTTCAACAAGGCGCTGCATTTTGGGAACGTTGCAAGTACTGGGTACGCACTACCCCTTACTGATGGTACTTCAGGGCAAGCTCTAATTACGAATGGTAGTGGGGCAGTATCTTTCCAGTCTATCTCTACTACTTTAGGTATTTCCGGCACTTCCGGAACAGATACAGTATCTTTGGTTACTGATACTCTCGCATTTGCAGGAGGAGCAGGTATTAGCACTGCAATTACAAATAACACTGTTACTGTAAATGCGGCAAATATTACACTAGGATCTAGTACTCTTACACTGGGCTCTACGACTACTGCTCTCGCAGGAATCACTCAATTAGATGTAGATAATATACGGGTAGATACCAATACTATTTCTTCAACTAATGCCAATGGTGATATTACTCTAGCTCCTAATGGTACTGGGACAGTTAAAGTTCCTTCTGGCTACAAAGATAGATCTGGTTTCACGACTGATTCTTTAGCAACTAAAGAATATGTAGATGCTATTAGCCAATCTCTAGACGTTAAAGCATCGGTTAGAGTAGCAACTACTGCTAATTTAGCAGGCACCTACAATAATGGTAATGGTACTATAACCGCAGGTTCAAATGCTGCTATAGTAATAGATGGTGTGACTCTTTCCACAGGCAATAGAATACTTGTAAAAGATCAAACAACTGCTACTCAAAATGGTATCTACACCGTTACAACCACAGGAGACGGAGCTACTGCTTTTGTAATTACTAGAGCGACAGATGCTGATACTAATATAGAAATAACCGGGGGTACATTTACTTTTGTAGAAGAAGGTAGTACTCTTGCAAATAATGGTTTTGTATTTACACATAATGGTTCCCCTACTTTAGGCAGTACCAACCTTACCGTATCTCAATTTTCCGGCGCAGGACAAATCACCGCAGGTGATGGATTAACTAAGTCAGGAAATACTATAAATGCAAATCCTGATAATATAACTACAGAGATTTCTTCAGACACTATTAGAATTAAAGACATATCTACTACAGCAATAGGTGATATACTTATTGGTCAAGCATCAGATGGCGGATACACCAGACTAGTTAAACCTAGTGGCAATGTAGCTACTTCAGACTACTTATTAAGTATGAATACTTCGGGTGTTGCTTCTTGGGGTAACTCACTGGACGGCGGAACTTTCTAAATAAACTCTCTCTGCGTATATACGCAACTCTAGGAGGGCCAGATGGCACAAACTATTAAATTAAAACGATCAGCAGTTGCTGGTCGAGTACCCTCTACCTCAGATTTAGATCTGGGCGAAATCGGTATCAATACCGTAGACGGCAAAGCTTACATTAAAAAGAGTGTCAGTGGTGTGGAGTCCGTAGTACAGCTTGGTAGTGCTGCGGCAGCTGCCGATGCCATCATGGTAGAGTATCAGTTTACTGCAACCAATAATCAAACTAGCTTTAGTGGGGGTGACGATAATAGTGTACAGCTTGGTTATACTTCGGGTGCAGTTCAAGTTTTTCTGAATGGTGTTCTACTAGATAACGGTATAGACTATACAGCTAATAATTCCGTAAGCGTGGTACTGGCAGAAGCAGCTACAACGGGTGACTTTTTACAAGTTATTGCTTTTAAAAAGAAAATCGGAGAGGGCAATGTATCTGTAGCTACCTTAAGTGGCAACGGTACTGCCACTGCGTATACTCTGCCTTTAGATCCTGACAACGAGAATAACACCCGTGTTTTTATAGATGGTGTATATCAGTCAAAATCAAACTATAGTGTGAGCGGAACTACTCTTACTTTTTCGACTGCTCCTCCTAATGGAACAGCAATAGAAGTAGAAATATCAGGACGCTCAATCACATTAGATACTGCCGCAACTATAGATTTACCAGATAATACTAAACTTACCGCAGGCGATGCTGGTGATTTAGAAATCTTCCATGATGCCAGCAATAGTTACATTAAAGACGTTGGTACTGGTAATCTAAAAATATCAACAAATAATCAGGTAGATATCACTAAAGGCACATCTGAAACGATGGCTACCTTTGTAGCAGACGGTGCCGCTACTCTTTATCATGACAACGCAGCTAAGATTGCTACTTCAGCTACTGGTGTAACTATTACAGGTGCAGCAGCAGCTACTACTTTCTCAGGTGATTTAAGTGGCACAATCAATACTGCCACCACAGCGGCAACGCAGTCTGCAGGTAATAATAGTACTAAAGTTGCTACTACCGCTTATGTAGATGTGGCAATTGCTGCTCTAGGTGACTCAGCTCCGGGGACTCTAAATACTCTTAACGAACTTGCAGCAGCTTTAGGCGATGATGCAAACTTTGCTGCTACTACAGCAACTGCTCTAGGATTAAGAGTAAGCAAGACTGCTGATACGGGTGCAGCTGTTATACCTGTAGGTACTACAGCGCAACGACCTACCGCAGCCGCTGGACAGTTCCGATACAATAGTACTCTCGGCAAGTTTGAAGGGTATACTGATGCTTGGGGAGAAATTGGAGGGGGCGGTGCAGCTTCTTTCGCTGCAGATAACTTTACAGGAAATGGCAGCACTACAGCTTACGCTCTAACTACGCCAGCGGCTTCAGAAGACAATTTACTAGTATTTATAGAAGGTGTATTTCAGCAGCAAAATGCTTTTAGTATTGCTACTTCTGGCGGTACTACTACACTAACTTTTTCTGCCGCTCCAGCAAACGGTAATAGTATTATTATCTATCGTTTATCGCCCGCAGTAAATGGAACTAACTTAACTTCTAACACTATGACTGGTGATGGTAGCGATACTACTCTAACTTTATCAGCTGCCCCAGTCAATGAGAATAATACACAAGTATTTGTAAACGGTGTATATCAAAATAAATCGACATATAGTATATCAGGGACTACATTAACTTTTAGCGAAGCTCCTCCAACGGGTGCTCTCGTAGAATGTATGACAATGAATCAGTTAGATATTAATGTTCCTGTTGATGATAGTATTACATCTGCTAAACTTTCTGGTAATTTAACGACTCCTGGAACTCTTGCAGTCACGGGCGGTATCACAGCTACTACTACAGATAACTCTGATACTCTCACACTTATCTCTACAGATGCAGATGCTAGTTCGGGGCCTAATTTAAGACTTTATAGAAACTCGGGTAGCCCAGCAGATGTAGATGAGCTAGGCAACATAATATTTCAGGGCAGGAATGATAATTCTCAAGATGTAGAATATGCAGAAATCGAGGCGTATGCCCTAGATGCTTCGGATGGTACTGAAGATGGGCTGCTAAACTTTAATACTATACGAAATGGAGCAGTTAATAGTTTTTTTAAGTCAAACGCTACTGAAGTTGTTATAAATGACGATTCTGTTGACCTAGACTTCCGCGTTGAGTCAGATAACAGCACACACGCTTTGTTTGTAGAAGGGTCGTCTTCTAACGTGGGTATTGGGGTTACTGCACCTACGCGCAGCCTTGTTTTGGGTAAAGGCGACAGCACTGGAGTTCAAACTCAGTACACAAATAGCACTACTGGGGCTGCCCTAGGCGATGGTTTTACTGTAGGCATAGACGGTTCAGAAAACGCAGAGTTCTGGAATTTCGAAAACACTAACATGCTTTTTGCAACCAACGGCACAGAACGCATGCGGATTGATAATGTTGGCAACCTGTTGGTGGGTAGTACTTCTCTAGCAGTATCGAGTTCAACAGGTTCTGTGACGGGCGCTGTTATTAACACCACAGGTTTGTTTGAAGCGGCTAAAACTGGCACAGTGATGGAACTAAACCGTCTTACCGCAGACGGGACAATACTTAACTTCCGCAAAGACGGCACAAGCGTAGGCTCTGTGGGTGTTGATAACAATGATAACTTTTATGTAGGCGCATCTGCAGCAGGTCACGGGGGTCTTTATTTCGGCAGCCAGAACATGTCGCCTATGGCAGCGGGTGTTAGAGCAGATGCCACTATGGATGTGGGGGCGGCTAGCTACAAATTTAGAAATGCCTACTTAAGCGGATTTGTAGCGGCGGGTGACGGAAGTGCAGCTGCCCCCTCTATTAAAGGTACGGACACAAATACTGGTTTGTTCTTCCCATCGGGCGGTGTTACTGCAATTACCCGAAACGGCGTTGAAGGGGCTAGGATGGATGCCAACGGTGACTTCTGCGTAGGACGGACGAGCCAAGGTCGCACAGGTAATGGGCACAGCATCCGTGGCGGAGATAGCGCAATCTTTTCCAGAGATTCAACTGGTGAAACAGTTATTATCGCCCGTAACAACACTCCCGGGCCTGCTTTAAGATTCGATAGTAATGGCTCGAACATTGGTGGCATAGGCACACATACCACGGGTGGTGTTGAACTTTATATGGGCAATGGTGGTAATATAGGATTTAGATTTGAGCAAACAGGCGCAGACAGAATTGAGCCTTGCGTTGGATTGGGACAGTCTGGAAGAAACAATGCAATCGATTTAGGCATTTCTGGAAACCAGTGGCGTAGCATTTATTGCTCGACTGTCATCGAATCATCAGACCGGACTTTAAAGCAGGATATTGAAGAGCTTTCAGACGCAGAACAAAGAGTCGCTGTAGTAGCTAAAAGTCTATTGAGAAAATACCGATTCATAAGTGATGTTGAACAAGATGACAATCGTTATAGCTTTGGAATAATCGCACAAGACCTACAAGCAGCATTTGCGGCCGAAGGGTTAGATGCAGCTAATTACAAAATGTGGAGTGAAGCTACATTCACTGACGAAACCACTGGGGAAGAAAAGACGCAACAAAGTATCGTATACTCCCAGCTACTCGCCTTCATCATTTCAGCAATTTAAGGAGAACACATAATGGCTTTAATAAAAATACCCAAAGAGATGGGAAGTACTCCTGGAATTGTAGATAATTCTAATGCCACTGCTATAACTATTGATAGTAGTGAGAATGTGGGTATTGGACGAACAAGTATAGCCCAACCTAGTAGTGGTGCTACTACGCTTGCTATACAAGGAACAGACACGACCAAAGGCGGGGCAATACGACTTTATTCTTCGGATGATTCTGTAGCGGCTTACATATATCCTGACAATAGTAGTGGTTTATCCATTAACACTTCCACTAGCCATCCGATTGTTTTTAGAACTGTTGGCACAGAACGCATGCGCATAGATGCATCAGGTAGGATGGGTATTGGTGTCACGCCTGAAGCATGGAGATCTGATTGGGAAGTTTTGCGAATTGGACCAAAGGCTTCTTTTTATTCACAGCCAACTGCCACTACCGGAATAGCAGAAAATATTTATTATGATACCGGTAACAATTGGAGAGCTATATCAACTGCGGCAGGCTCTTTATACCAACTAGATTCAGGCAATCACCATTTCTACACAATGGCATCAGTCTCGGCAGGAGCAGTTTCTACACCGGCTGAAAAATTTACCATACGGGGAGATGGCAGGGTTGGTATAAATAACACTGCTCCCAACTATGCCCTATGTATCTCTGATAACTCAAATCCAAACCGTAATGGTCTGGAGATTGCCATTGGTACAAGTGACACAGCGTCAAACACCATTCAGAATTATAACAGGGCTACTTCTGCATACACGCCCCTAAACATCGCAAGTTCTACTCTTACGTTTGGTGTAGGCACAAGCGCAACAGAACGCATGCGCGTAACCAGTGCAGGAAAACTGGTTGTAGATGGAACCGTTGCTGGGTACTCAGGCTGCCAGATAACTGCTGGTAGCCCGAGTATTACCACCTCTGGTGTAACCGTTTTGAGTACTACTACAGGCCACGGTTATTACATGTTCGGTGATGCGACAGGTGATGCTGCCGCTGGGTATGTTGGACAAATTCACTATGACCACTCTAGCAACTCTATGGATATTGTTACCAACGGTGTACAAGCTTGCGAATGGGACAGCGATGGATTACAGATTTCAAATCAAATCTTGGCTGACGGCAGGCGTAGAGGTATGTATGGCATTTACAGCCCCACCAAGCTTGCACACATATGGAGCATGGGAACCGCTTATAAAATAGCTGCCGATGGCTCAACTGGTGGAGGTCTATACGGGCTTTGCTACAGCTATGAGCCAAACTACGGGAGTGCGGGAACTAACCCAGGAGCAAGAAGTGGGTTAGGTCACCAGATGCAGTGGAGAGCTAATGGAGGAACTCACGTTGCGATTGGCAATGGTATCTACACAGTTGGTTCTGTCACCGCAAACTCAGATGCGCGTTTGAAAACAGACATCGAAACTATCCCAAATGCAATGTCAAAAGTTTCTGCTTTGACCGGCATAACTTACAAACGCACGGACTTAAGTGAGCCAGACTCCGCTACGGGTAATCAATATGACGTTCGCCATACCGGAGTACTCGCACAAGAGTTGCTTGCTGTATTGCCCGAAGCTGTAGAGGGTGCAGTAAACGGTCAGCAGCCCGAAGACGGCTCATATTTAAGTGTCGCCTATGGTAACATGGCAGGGCTTTTTATTGAAGCTCTAAAAGAGCAACAAGCCACCATTGAAGCACTAACGCAAAGGATTGAAACACTGGAGAACAACTAATGGCATTAACAGAAATACCTATAGAACTGTCAAGCACACCCAGCATCGTCGACGGAGGTAATGCTACTGCTATAACTATTGATAGTAGTGAGAACGTTACGTTTGCAGGCCCGATACTATTAACGGCTGGTGCTCTTGCTGCGGCAGGCAACGCTGGTTTAAGCCACCGTTCAGCAGACAACAAAGTATATTTGCAGGCAGGCACTGGCGGCTTCAATATTCTGGACGATCAGCAGAATACTCATTTTTCTATAGATTCAGGAGGTGCGGCTACGTTTAGCGGCAGCGTAGCAATCTCCAATAGTAGCGGAGACACGTTAACCCTCACGAAATCTACCACAGAGCCTTCATTGCGAATTGAAGGCGATAGCAACAAAGATTTTGTTATTACTGTGTCAGGTGAACTGCTTACCTTCACACAGAATGATGGCGCTACAGACATCTTGACGCTTGACCATGATACAAAAGCCGCCGTTTTCGCAGGTAACGTGACTATTAACACTGATGCAAACTCTTCTTTATCAATTGCTGACGGCGGAACAAACGCAATCATGATAAAGGCTGCTGCTGGTGACGAACTTTACATGGGCGCCAATAACACTTATGCAATTAGGATACTGAATGACGGCACAAATAATGTTGTGCTGGACAACGGAAGTAATCTAGTTTTTGCTAGTGGGCACGGTATAGACTTTAGCGCCAGCACCAACTATGGCAGCAGTTCTTCAGAACTGCTGGATGACTATGAGGAAGGGACTTGGACCCCATACCTAGGGACAGAAACGCAACTAGGTGGTGCAGCCAGCACCAACTATAACAACAAGTATGTTAAAGTAGGACGATTAGTTAAGTGTACAGGATGGTTCAATGTTTGGAACTATGCTAATGTAACATCGGGAACATATATGATGATAAGAAATTTACCGTTTCCGCCGGAGATGCACGATACTGGGATGAGATTCAGCTACTCAAGTAATATTGGTAACTCTACTTATGGATACGGACACACAGCCCTCAGTGCATACTATATGCTGGTAGGGGGAACCAATGGCTCACCATCTCACTACAATCGATCCGCCGCCCCAACTTCGGGGACAGCTTATTCGATGATCACTGTAACATATTATACAGCAAGTTAAAGGAGAAATAAATGGCACTTTCAGAACAAATAGTACAAGATAAAATTGAAGTAGTGGACCTGGGAGGATATAAAGCCATTCAAGTCCGTACAGCTAACATAATCAGCAAAGACGATGTGGAAATCACCAGGACATTCTCGCGTCATGTAGTAATGCCAACAGACGATTGGTCGGGTCAAAGCACAGAGGTGCAGGCGTTATGTAATTTGTTTCATACCGCAGAAGCGATAGAAGCGGCCGAGGCAGCTTACAATCCTGCACAACCAAACAACTTACCAGGAAGCGAATAGGAGTAACTAGTGGCATTAACACAAATTTCAACAGGCATGCTGGCATCGGGAGACGGTACAGTAGATCTGAACATAGACAACGGTACTTTTGTAGTTGATGTCTCTACTAGCCGCGTGGGTATTGGTACTGCCTCGCCTAGAAGCATTTTAGATTTAGATGGGGGCTCTGAGACACAACTGAGACTACAAACAACGAACTCAGGAAGCGCAGCCAATGACGGTTTATTAATTTCATTAGATTCAAGCACAAACGCAAAAGCTTATATATGGAATTATGAAAATGCCGAAACAATTTTTGGTACTAACAACACAGAACGCATGCGCATTTTTTCTGACGGAGATGTATCTATTGGCATGACCGCTAATTATGCGAAGCTGAATGTCAATGGCGATGTACGCGCAGAAAACTCAAAATTCCTTGCAGGACGCG